>Ga0172379_10003741_pt1 | contig 23686 bp, 22 predicted proteins | sample GrowelOW334metaG_FD_119756 | JGI IMG/M metagenome (GOLD analysis project Ga0172379, IMG submission 119756) | Groundwater microbial communities from an aquifer near a municipal landfill in Southern Ontario, Canada - Groundwater well OW334 metaG | ecosystem: Environmental > Aquatic > Deep...
ACGGGCAGCAAGAAATCCGGGCGTCAAAACCAAGCTATATCTTGTTTGCGCATAATGCCGATAAAATCGGTGACGAAATATTTTTGTTGGGCGAATAGAAAAACAGCCTTGCCTAGCGGATGCTAGACAAGGCTGGGTTGGTCATTGAATCATACCAAGCAGTGTATTGTACTGAACTTGGATGTTTTCGTCTGACCGCCGCGGCATGGGGCGAACTTCGATACACAAACTGTTGTCATAACGTTTGAGCCGAAAGTGCCACCAAATGCTTCGGAGGAAAAGAGGAATGTTGAGGTCGTTGACCTCGTCGAAAGGCACAAGCCGTTGACCAACGACTACATCATGCTGTTTCAGACAAAGACAATAGTCTTCAAGTGCGTCAAAAAGCAGTGGTCCGCCGTAGCGATCCGACTGATAATTGGCATTTGAATTGGCGATATAACCCGTCCAGATTTTATCTTGGGGGTAATCGTCCAAAAACTTGTGGGCCTTCCATCCTAGCCGATTCAAAATCGGCATAGCATCGTCAGGGTTTACCGAAATGGTAAATTGAACCGATGATGTGCGTGCCAGATTTGCCAGTGCATCGCGGCCATCTAATTCCAGCCACGTTGCGTCGCGATCGTCCGGTATGACCAACAAATCCTCGCTGGTTTCCAAGACAGGTGCAAAGTATGGCAGTGCGCCAAACTTTAAGCCTGCGTCATACAACTGCTCAAGACAGTCGTATGTCATTTGGATTACTCTGTCGGGACTTGCCGCAGCGGTTGACAGCTCGATATTATGGCGACCAAGTTCGTAGAACATCTGGTTGCAAAATCTATCGGACAGTGTCGTAATCAAACCGTTTTTGCGACAAGCAACCGTCCAGCCACGTTCGGCCAGCAGGCCCAACATACGCTGAGAAGTCTCGGTGCTGATTGCCATGCCGTTTCGGTTATCAATAAACTGAGTTTCGACCTCAGCCCCAACCGTTTCAAGCGTTTCGGACATGATACCACACGAAAAGTACTTGACTAGTCTATTCATCTCTCTTCTCCTTTTGAATGTGCGATTTACCGTTTATACGGTAGATAAATATAACCTCCTCCAATTGCGGAGGGGGTTAATTTTGAAAAATATTCAAATGCAACGCTCTACGCAATTGTATCGGCTTGGCTATGATGCAGACGGTCAATGATTGTTCGATAACCACCCTCTTTACCATTCAGCCATTTGGCGACTCGTGCGACGGTCGCAGAGCTTAGTCCGGTCTGTTGTTCGATAATTAGGTATGGAATCTTTTTAACCAACATCTCGGCGGCCTGTAGACGCTTGGAAAATTCAGCAATCTCCTTTTCGGTCATCAAATCACGCAAAAAACTCTTGGCTTCGCTGTCGTTTTCGAGCGCCAAGATTGCCTGGACAAGCTGATTATTTTCGGGCGTGTTCCAATTCATGTGTTTACTTTACCAAACTAAAGTAGGATTGTCAACAATAAAAAACACCCATTCTGCTAAGGAATGGGTGTCGGATAAAAATCAAATCATTTATTAGCACATATCGAACCATTCGGTTCACGGCGAGGGGGCGGGTATGCCCCCTCGAACCGGATAGATTAGCTATCTTTGTACGCATTTGCCTACGGTTATCCCAGATGTAAATCCGGTGTCATCGCGGTGCAACATGCAATCGAACGTTGAGCCAACGCTGGATTCATCCAAGTTGGTATCATTGCCCAATGTAAAATGTGGGCCATTCTCTTCTTTGATGAACATGTTTCCATCTTCATCTTGGATGAACGATTCAACTGTGATTGTGCGCAGCGTATAGCCACTGGCAGAATACTTTACAGTATCCTTATATTGAGCGGCGCTCAATTCCATAATCGACGGCTGCTTGTGACTAGAATAGTATGATACTATACCTATCAACACGATAAGACCAATGGTTATCAAGACTGGTCCTAGTACGCTTTCTTCTTTTTGCATTTTGTTTATGTTTTTCAATGTCGGATAAATAAAATTATCCGATTTTGAAAAATTATTAATTATTAGCCATATCCTTGTCAGATATGTGCATAAATGATTAGATTTTTAATGTACTGTCAAACCAGATCATTTATTCGCACATATCGAATCGCACTGTGGCGATTCACGGGGCGCGTGGCTTTAAGCCGACGCGCCCTAGAAGCTAAACCTACCCTACCTTTTTAGAGAAAGTAACTTTAATCGGTGATACGATCATAAAGAGGGCTAATAGCCAGACGTTATAGTCTATCTCGTTCCATATGCCATATTTGGCAAGTTGATTAATGATAGCTATCATGACGAAGGCTATTAGCACGCTTATGAAATAAGCAGTTAATAATCGCGCCGATAGGTCAATCGCGTCCACTTTCTCTACGGTTTTTGTTGTTTTCATCTTTTTGCTTTTCTTATATGCGGGTTTTAAGTCGTATATGAGAAATAATTATGAATAAAAACACAAGTCTGAATAGTTTCAGATATGTGCATAAATGATCTGATTTGTTAACGAACGAATTTAGTGTTTTCAAATCAGATCATTTATCGACACACATACAACCCCGTGTAGGTTATCCGATAAGGGGGTATATTAAATACCCCCAAGTTTCGGAGAGTGTATGGTTATTCCAGTACAATAATCGCGTGCTCGCCCTTAGAAAAATTCATATTTTCTCTGACGTTGTACGTATATTGGTGACCCGTTTTTAAGTCCTCATATAATTGATTGTAATTGTACCTGTCGTCATCAGTATTTATCTCTAGGGTGTAGCCAGACTCAGTCCTTATAAGACCGACTCCAATTGACCTAAGGTCATCTTTTGACTCAACTATGAACGTGTACGGCACTACGCCGTCGGTTCCTGAAAAGTCCGGTCCTACAACATCATCTGTTTCGTCGGTTTGCGATACCGTATCGGCACACTCGGGATTGTCTTTGTGGATTGATTCGATTGTTATGCATTCTGTGCCAACGCAAATAGCGTTTCCGTACGATAAAATTGAACTCTTGACTGATTGAGTTATCGCCCAAACGGTGATAACAGAAGTAATAAAACCAGAAACGATAAACACCATGAGCAGGGTAAATATAGGATGCCTATCAAAGAAACTTTCAGTTTCTTTGTCCTCGTCCTTGGTTGTGTCGTCTGCTTTTGAATTATTCTCCATTTTGTTTGTTCCTCTAGACAACGATAATTAAATCTTTGTTTTGAAGAATATTTATAATTAATAACCATACACATCTTGTATGTGTGTATGAATGATCTGATTTGTTAAATAATTACAGATTGGGTCAGTTCTAAGTGCAGGTTATTATGTGTTGCCTGCCCTGGGACTAACTTTCGTTAGCCCCAGAGTCGTAGGCGTGTAAAATATCGTTGATTGTTAACCTACGATATATAACTGGATAGTACGGAGTACATACAGAATAAAAACACCAACAACCATAAGTGGCGCATCTGCAATTATACTCACTCCAAAGGCAATAAGAAACAGCATTGATTCAATGAACCAAAAATCATGTATTTCCATATATTTGTACCACCCAGGAGACATTATTTTGTCTCTACTGGACTAGTATCTATTAATCTGACGCAGTAACCTGCACAGAAATGACCCAAACTGTTAAATCACTAGAACTTCCAAAAGAAGTTTACTGTATTATATTAGCATAAATAGTATAAAAAGTCAAGATGGAGGGTAATCTCACCGGTCCAACGCTTCGATGGTATAACTATCCGCTTTGCTTCTAGTTCTACCATCGGCTAAATATTGTCAAATCTATCCGATTTGACAATATTCAAACCCTCCGGTTTCGGTTCCCAGCGCGAGGCGCTAAAAATAAAATACCCATCATGAATGATGAGTATTTTATTTTTGGTGATCTCACCGGGAATCGAACCCGGATTGCCAGGATGAGAACCTGGTGTCCTAACCGTTAGACGATGAGACCGTATGTGTATTTTAACGTAATTCTGTGCACTTTTACATCTATACCGTTGGCACGGACAGCCTTGGTGTCCTGTCACGATAAAATTCGTTCCGAATTTTTCGCGACCCCGCCTCGCTTGGTTGCATTCGCAATCCAGGCTCCGGCCTTGCGAAACGCCGACGTGACGTTTCTCACCGTTACGACGATGAGGCCGTGCAGATGAGCGAAAGATAAAATGAATTTCTTCATTTTTCTTTCCGAGTCAAGCGGCTGCATCTCGTAGAGATGAGACCATGAGACTAACCTACTTTAGCAAATAACAGTGGTGATGTCTAGGCTTTGGGTTTGCCGGCTAATTCATCAATCTGTTGAATAACTGAGATCAATTTCTTTGGCGTTATTTCGGCCTTGATTAAATAGGCGTCGGCGCGTTGTTGCATGGCGCTGCGGGACTCGTCGTCTTGCTCGAAGTTGGTCAGAACAATGACGTGTGTATTAGGAATCAGGTCTTCCTTACCGCGTAGTGACATCAAAATGTCGGTTCCCCGTCTTTCGGGCAACATAACGTCAAGTAATATCAGGTCATAGGTCTTGTTGCGAGCTGCGATTAATCCGTCGTTACCGTCAACGACCCAGTCGACTTCATAGCCGGCTTTTTTGAGGCTGCGAACGTACATTTCGCCAATAAAACGGTCGTCTTCGATGCACAAGATTGTGTGTAGCGCCATGTTGTTAACTCCTATACATTGAGTGGTTTTTAATCCAGCCAGTGCCTTCATTTATCATGCTTTTGTTACTATTATCGCCTGCTTTTAGCTTCTGGGCAACAGTCGCGTAAATTGGAAGTGATACCGTAAAGGTCGAGCCGTGGCCATCTTCGCTGCGAACACTGATATTGCCACCATGCGATTCAACGATTGCTTTGCTGATATAAAGCCCAATACCTGTACCGGCGACTGTTTCGCGTGATCTGTGGGACCGATAGAACTTTTGGAATAGTTGGCTGACGACACTTTCGGGCATGCCGATTCCGTGGTCCTCCACCGATACTTCGACAAACTCTCCGCTGACTTTAGCCGTTACATTGATTGCCCCGCCCTCGTTGCTGTATTTGATAGCATTGTCGATTAAGTTGCCCAGTACTTCACTCATACTGGCACGGTCGACAGCGATTGTTGGCAGGTCGGCCGGAATACTAACAGAAAGTAGTCGTCCTTGGGCGCCGGCGCGAAGCTGCATATCGTCCGTAATCATGTCGTAAACGCCCGCCAAGGTGTCCTCGGACAAGTGGACCATCAGATGTCGGCGGTCATATCGAGAGGTGTTGAGAATATTGTTAATATATCCTGACAAGCGATTTGCCGATACAGTTAGTCGGCGGAAAAGTTCGTGCTGGTCGTTCTGCAAAACGCCAGCCAGCTCGTCGTCTAATACTTCCAGATATCCACGGATGACTGTAATCGGTCCACGTAACTCGTGGGCAGCAAATGCAATAAAATCTAGACTTTCCTCGTCAACAATATATCGCGAGGTTCGATCGATTAAGGTTAAGACAGTTTCGGCCTTGGCACCCTTTTGATACGAGGCGATAACGTCGAAAAAACGGCGGTTTTCTTCGTTTGGTAACCTGTCAGGAATGCGGGTCCAAACCTTGTCGGCATGCACCGCGTTGGTATCGCATTCGTTCAGCCAGGTATCAAGAGTATCTGTGCCATTAAATAACAGACCGAGGGACTGTTGACCGTTGGGGTCAAGGTGCACTGGGGCGGCCTTGTTGGCGTAAGTAAAGACGCGTTTTTCGTTCATTGTTATAAAGCCGCATACTGTCTCGTCCAAAGCCTCTTTGATATCAGTCATTGCTTCGGGTTGAGTAGTGGTGGCATTGTTGGGTGTGCCTGGCACCAGGACAGAACCGCTTTTGCTGGCTAGCTCGTAAACCGTCTGAAGGGCGTCTTTAAAACCATTCCGTTCATTTTTTTCGGTGTTTGGGTTGGGCGGCGTCAGGGCTGACTTTTCGCCAGACACGTGGACAATTGCGGCCATTAAATCCCGAGTTGGTTTGACTGCGATCACGAAAATTATCGTATTAATCAGGACATTTATCAGCAAAATCAAACCAAGTATTATCCAGAAAGAGACCGATCCTAGTTTTGTCAGCCCAAGGATAACTATCAGCATGCTGATGGCTGCCGATATGGACACCTGAGCAATAATTGCCAATGTTATGGTTTTTCTGAAAAAAGACGGCCAAAATTGACTGGCTAATTTGGGTGGTTGTTTCACTTCCAACTTACTCCCCCGCCATCGTTCGGAACGGCAGCTATCCAGGTTTGACCACGAATTAGCGGCACGTCTTTGCCGTTTTTGTCTGTGAATTTAATTTGGCTAGTTTGGTTCTTTTTGCTCCAGGTCACGTTGGCTGCAACGCCGTTTTGGAAGATGACCGCTTTGCCCTTGCCGGTGGTTGTAATTTGCTCGCGCCAACCATCTTCAAAGACGGACTTCTCGTTAACATACATAGCAATGACCACACTGGGAGTGATTTTGCCGTCTTCGCGGTCCAGATGATATGCACCAGCTTGGTATCGAGTGTATTTGTTGGTTTTGGCGCTGTATTTGTAGACGCTGTTATAGAGTTCGCTAGAAATAGTGATATTAACCGTCGAGGCAGTCGGTTTGCTGCTGGCTTTGCCATCAACTCTGGTAAAACCAGTAAATTTGGATGATGTGTAACCTTTGGACTTGTTCAAGGCGTCAAGGTTTTTAAAGCTGGTGTAGACGTTGTGTGGAGCATAGCGGTCGCTGGCGCGCCAATAACTGCCCGAGTTAAAGAATTGATCTAGGTCACGGTAGTTGCCGTTTCGAATCTGTTGCAAGGCGTAATAACTGCCGCCAACGTGCGCGATGCCAGCATTGAATGCCGCCAGCCAATCGGTATCATATTGGCGAAGGCTGCGGACTGGTCCAATCATTTGGGGCTTTTCTTGCTGATATAGTACCAAAAACCTGGTGATTCCCCCTTCGGCGATTGCTTCAAATACCACGCCGCTGTTTTTTAGGCCGGATTGTGGTCGGGCGCTGGGACTGTTTTCGATCATGACACCGGTGACGGCCTTTTTGGTATCAGCCTCGGTCTTGACGAGTACACCAGTTAAAGGCGAATAGTATTTAACGGGTTCGGGTGTTGGCTCGACCTTGGTTTGAGTATTTGTTGTTACTGGGGTCGAGACAACTTTTGGTTTTTCAAAAAAGAATGCATAAGCCGACAAGGCAATAATTGTCAGGAAAAAACCGATTAAAATCAGAGCCAGTTTGCGATGCCTGGTTGTCCATTGTTTTATATGAAACAATACACGGTGAAACTTGCTAAATGATTCCATAGCTTAAGCGTTATTATAACAGAAAACGGATATGATTTGACTACCCTGACTTATATTTATTTGCTACAATAATAACGATAAGTAATATTAAAGGGTGGCCGAGTTGCGGATATAATTCCAGAAGTTGTTTTGCGTGAGGGTATTTCAAAGAAAATTTGAAAATGGCGTCTATCCTTCGGCCGGCGGTTTGCCGGTACCGCCTAGTGAATTGCGGTTGCCAGAATCATCCCTGAATCTCGAGAGAAGTAAGAATTATACCGTTCATCATGGATGTTGGACGGCAAGGTATTTTGGCAAATATGCACTGTACAAAACTTTGCGTGATCTTGAATCCCAACAGTATAGGTTGCCAAGGGATGTCCATGATTATATACACCGGAATTATTCCCCGCCTAAATTGCCTACCCCCGAGCATGCATTATTAGAGATCCAAAGAGCGGCCAGGGACGGTGAAAGACTGTCGTTTAGAAGAGGCGGCAAACATGTTTTTTGTAAAATTGGTGCCGAAGTTATGAAAAAGGTTTACCTGAGTTATGAAGATTTGCAAAAAAGGCAGCACAATAAATGGGATAAAAAATTGTCGCTTACTCCGGACGAATTGGCTTTGGCATATGAATATAGCGACAATTTATAGTTGAAATTATTTAGGCGGTTACTGAGATTCAGTAACCGCCTGGTTGGTCGCGCGCTTTACCATGGCAAAATTAATTCCATGGGTCTGCCCAGCAACACGTTGCTGTAGCCATTTGTTGGTAGTTGTGACGGGTCCTTGAGAATTTCAAGGTACGCCTCTACGACCTCTGGTTCGTAGTAACGACCGCTGTATTTGGTGATTTCGTCAACAGCGTCGTCTACGTCTAGTGATGTGTTGTATGGTCGACCGCTGGTCATAGCATCAACCACATCCGCTACTGTTACCACTTTGGCTTCGATCCGTATCCTGTCCCCCTTCAGCCCATTTGGATAGCCTGACCCGTCAATGTGTTCGTGGTGCTGCAGAACTGACATTTTGATAATTTCGGGAAAACCTAAACTATTCAACATGTCGAATCCTACTTTTGGATGAGTCACGACGAGCCTTCGCTCGGAGGGACTCAGACCAGTTGTTTTCACCATAAACTCTTGAGGAAAAACTACCTTCCCGATATCGTGTAGCGAACCGATAGTTCTTATAAATTCGGTCTGCTCTGACGACAAGCCCATTTGCTGGCTAATATTGGCTGCAAGGTCCGATACGCGTCTTTGATGATTCCTCGTTGGGAAATCATGTGTACTGATAATATTCAGAATTCTTTCCATAATGCCTCCAAAAAGGTTTGAGAATGAAAAAAATGTGTAAATCAGCTACAGCGAATATGATATTAGCACGTTTGTTTGGGTATTTATAGACTATTTTTTGCTAATTAGCAAACTGTTCGATGGCTGATTGCAGACGCGCCATAACTTTGTCGTGTCCAAGTGTTGACAGTGTGTCGTTTAGGGCTGGGCTGAATGGAGCCCACGAGACGACCAACCTTATTAGGCTGAATAGCGTTCCGGGTTTTTGCCCTGTCTTTTCAAGTAGCGCGTTAAGGGTATTTTGGAGTGATTCGCTGTCGAAATTGCTGTCTGATAGCATTTCAGACGAGGTTTTTAGGAGTGATGAGATTTCCTGATTAGATAGACTGGCGAGCTGTTTATTGTCGCTAATCATTGATAGATCGATTTCGGGCTCGGTGAAAAAGTATGTTGTCAGTAATGGCAAATCAGACAAGGTTTTTAATCTGTCCTGAACTAATGACAAGACTTGTTTTTTGACATCTTCGCTGACCGATTTGGCGGATTCTGGCCAAAAGTTTTCGCAGCGCGCATACAAATCATCAAGTGTTAATCGTCGCATCCACTGTCCGTTCAGCCACAATAGTCGCTTTTCGTCGAATCTGGCTGGGCTTTTCTGTACCCTGTCTAGCGAGAATTTTTCGATTAATTCGTCGACAGAAAATACCTCTTGTTCGGTGCCATCATTCCAACCAAGCGTTGCCAGGAAGTTGGTCATTGCTTCTGGCAGGTAGCCGTCTTTTTTGTAATCCAGGATATCTTTGGCGCCGTCACGTTTGCCAAGCTTTTTCTTGCCGTCAATTGCCATGACGTATGGCAATGTGGCGAGTATTGGTCGCTCAATTCCAAGTGCTTCGTATAAATTCAAAAACTTAGGGGTCGAGCTAATGAATTCTTGGCTGCGCAATACGTGTGATGCGCCCATCAGCATATCGTCAATGATGTGGCAAAAATTATACGTTGGATAGCCGTCGGATTTAATGATGATAAAATCATCAATTGCCTCGGGGCCGGTCGAAAGGTCGCCCATGACGGCATCGTGCCATTTGTAGGGTTTTGGGTCGGACTTAAAGCGTAGTGGCTGAGTGCCGTCCCAAACTGGTGGGTTTTCTGGACGATAGTCGCGGAATAAAAAGGCTTTTTTGCTGTCGGTTGCAATCTGTCGAAACTCTTCGAGTTGCTCTTTTGAGTATGGGTCAGCATAGGCACGCCCCGTAGTAACTAATTTGTTAGCCCACTCTTTGTATATGTCCAGGCGCTGTGATTGCAGGTATGGCGCAAATGGGCCACCAATATCGACGCCTTCTTGCCACTCGATACCCAACCAGCGCAGGCTTTTTTGGATATGTTCGATACTGCCTTCGACTTCCCTGGCCTTGTCGGTGTCTTCGATGCGCAGAATAAAGGTTCCGTTGTCTTTTTTGGCAACTAACCATGCAAAAAGCGCGGTCCTAACACCGCCAACATGCAAGAATCCTGTTGGGCTGGGAGCAAAACGGGTGCGGGTTGGTAACTGGGAGTCGGTTTGTGGTAGGTGGTTTTCACTCATAATTAACTATATTATAACAGAGATGGACCGTTATCTACCATATACCATCTACTATCTACAAACTGGTGGCGATTCGTCGTATTTGGTCGCAAGTCAGACTGGCGTTGCCAGAGATAGAATATAAAATACCGCCATTTACCCAGGCGGCATGACCATTATAGCTGTAAATTGTTAGTCCACGTTCTTCGGTCGTGATGAATTCACCGTTTGAATCTTTGGCGACCATATCTTTTACTGCGGTTGAGTCCCATGAACTTTTTGTTTGCTTGATTGCAAAGTTAGAGCTGCCGTTGTGTGATTTAAAGCTGATAACTACCCCGCCGCCGGTGAATGATACGGGTCCATTTTGGCTGTATCCGTCCGGTCGATACTCTGGGTACGAGGCGCTGATGCCAGCTTGGGCGCCAGCAATACTCATCGACAGGCTGGGGACATTAATGTACATGAAATAAACAAGGAATATGATAAAAATAAATCCAACGACGATGCTGACGATATTCACTATTCTTTTGTTGCGCTTTAGCGATTCGGTCTGTTGTTGTTTGCTTTGTTCAAGTTTGCGGAATGCTTCGGCAATCGCCTCTTCCTTTACCTGCTGTGATGTTTTTTCAGGGACAACTTGTTTTGAAAGATTATGCAGATGGTCGGCTTTTTTAGCCATTGGGTGCCTAGATGGTCCTAGATCTGGCTGATGCTGGGTTAGTGTAACTTTTGGCTGAGGAGTGCTTTTTGTAAACCGGGACACGCCTTTGCTGCGAGCGATATCCATATTGTGGCCAGCTTTACGCAAAATAGCTGACCTTTGAGCAGACGCTCCAGAGGCAACCTGGCTAAAGAATGGCTTTGTTTTTTGTGATATTGAACGCAGGTTAGGATTTACGGATGGTCGTTTAATATCGCCTGACGGGGAGCGTTGGCTGCTGGACAGGCCAGCCGGGCTATTTTTTTTGCCATTTTTGCTGGCAACGATATCGTTATTCATTTACTCCCTCGCAAAGGTTTATTGTTTATTTGCACGCGTACAACCGCGCACGGTAATACTATTATAGTAGGTGTATTTTGAAAAATATTCAAGTCGCTTGTTTAGGAAAATGGCAAAATCTTGATATAATGATGTTATAAACTTATGTATCGCAAACCTGGCAAGCAGAGATTATTGATTAGGCGCATCTTATCTTATACGATTATGACGTTATCGGTTGTATTGATTGCGACGTTTATTATCTTTTTTGTCATGGGTTTTCGCTTTAATGCGGATGACGGACGAATCGAGCAGTATGCTTTTTTGCAGTACGCATCAATTCCGTCACGGGCAGCCGTAGCGGTTGATGATGTGTCTATCGGGTCAACGACTCCCACCAAAAGCTCGACTCGTGCCGGTAGTCACAAGATAACCATGACCCTGCCTGGATATCAGACGTGGGAAAAGACAATGGTATTAAAGCCTGGCATAATTACTTGGCTAAATTACGCCTTGATGGTCCCGGAAAATCTAACGACTACACCAGTCGCAAGTTTTAAGACTATCTATTCAAGCCTAGCGTCGCCAAAAGGGCGCAGCATTTTTATTCAAGAAAAATCGGACACGCCAACCTTTGATCTGGTTGATTTGTCTTCTGATAGCACAAAAAAGACGAGCATTACCCTGCCCGCATCGTCGTACAGTAAAGCTGGAGTTAAGGGCATCAAACATGTTTTTGATGTTGCAAAATGGGATGAGGGCGGTCGGTACGTCTTGATCAAACACTCTTATGGCAGCGCTTCGGAGTGGTTGTCTGTTGATACTCAAAATGCCAATCAAACACGTAATCTTACTAGCTTGTTTAATATTTCGATATCTAGCATCGATTTTATTGGTACTAGCGGTAATAAGTACTATGTTTTGGATTCCAGTGATGTTAGAAAACTGGATTTATCATCGTCAACAATCACCAAGCCACTGATCAGTAACGTTAAAAGCTTTGATATTTATGACTCAAGTATCATTACCTATGTCGGGACTGACGCTGCGACGGGTAATCAAGTTGTCGGGTTGTATCGCGACGGTGAAAGCTCGCCACATGTTTTGCGCAGTGTGACCGACAAAAAGGCCACCGTAGGCGTTGCAACAACCCATTATTTTAACGAGGACTATTTGGCGATATCGATTAATAAAAATGTTGATATTTTGAGTGGCAGTTATCCAACCAAGCTGAGTGACGACGCTACTAGCATGAAGACGGTTGCGTCATTTACTGTCAAGAATAATATCCAAAACTTGTCTTTTAGCCCAACTGGCGAATATATTTTTGCTCAATCGGGCGCAGATTTTGCCAGCTATGATTTGGAATATCAAACACTCACACAATCAGCGATCGAAGGCACGGGGTCAACTGCTGGGCTGAAATGGTTGGACGACAATTATGTTTGGTCGTCTAGAAACGACAGCCTGACTATCAGAGAATTTGATGGCGCAAACAAGCACACGATCACCAAGACAGTCAATGGACAAGACGTCACGATGACCGAGAATGGCAAGTATATCTATAGCATCAATCAAGCCAGCGGCAGCTATCAGTTGCAGCGAACCTTGATGATTATTCCCTAGTTAGCGCCGAATAATCTTTCTATTAGCGTTGGTGAATTGCCTGGGATTGATGAAGTTGTTTTGGTACCAGTCGATGTGCTGGTTGTTGATTTTGAAGGGTCTGGGCTTATCTGTTTAGCGGTGACTAATAAGCGATTTAGCGATGTTCCGAGTGGTGTACAAGTAACAAGTGTCAACATTGGCTGCGACGTCTTGTAGACTAATTTGCTGACGTCATCTGGTCCGACGACTTGTTTTTTGGTGATTATGTAGGTATAGCGGGTTGATTTGTAGTTAGCGTATATAGTGTCGCCGACAGCAAGTTTTTCCAGTTGAGCGAAAATGAATTTGTAGTCTCCGCCGTCGAATAAGTCATTGCTGCTGTGACCTGCGATGACTGTGTTGCCTATCTCGCCCGGGTGAGCATCGGCGCCTGGTATCGCGAATTGAGCAACGCCCTTTTGCATGGCGGCCATTTGCGAATCATAATCGCTGCCTACATCGTAAAGAACTGGTACATCGACGTTGATTCTAGGAATTATCAATCTGGGCTCGGGCGTTACTTTGACGTTGACTGCGGGGTCGACGATGATATTCTGTGGATCGACGTTGCCGGGGCTGACGTATGCCACAACATTTGCGACCAGCAGCTGGTTATATTGCATAAATAGCAGTACAAAAACGGCTAAAATACCAGAAAATATTGGCACGAAGTGTCGGCTTTTGCGCATTTTTTGGGTCGAGTGAGAGATTTTGCCGAGTAATTTTTGGCGCAGATCAAAAACAATTTCATCAGTGTTTTGCTGGTCGGCCATTTCTTGGACTGTTAGGGTATTTTTTTCGCTGAAATAGGCTTTTGATTCGGCTGGTTTTTCAGAGCCAACCCCAGATTTTACTTCGATTTGTTGTTTTGCCAGATTTAAGTGGTGGTTATAATAACTCTCGTAGTATTTTTGGTAATAGTCTTGCCAGGCGCTGTGGTATTTTTTCCACTGTTCGGCCTGTGGGTCAAGGTGTTGTTTGTGGGTGCGCTCGTATGGGTTAGCCGATTCGAGACTGTCGTTAGTGACTGGCGTAGGCTCGGTTGTTTTTTCGGCAGCTTTTTTAGAGTAAATGGCATCTATTTGGGTTTTAATAACTTCGGTGGCGGTTGTTTGAGGTTGCTGCAAGTATTCGCGTTTTGTGGGCGTATCTAATGGAGTCTGACTTGGCAGTGGTACCACACTTTGACTGCTGTTTTGGTCATTGGACTTCATTTAATATAGATTCCTATTAGATTATATTGTACAATACTTAGTGTTGTTTTACATCGGTGCATTAAAATTGTAAGCAATTTAAAAATTTAAACAGTTTGTTTGGGCGGATGGCGGAATGGTAGACGCGTTAGACTCAAAATCTGGTGTCCTTATGGACGTGGGGGTTCAAGTCCCCCTCTGCCCACCAAACTGTTTGAATTTTTCGCTAGGGAGCGCCCATTTTTGGCGCCATGTTCAATATCTAGTTTTTCCCTATTTCCCATTTCCTAATCCCTATGCCCAAATTAGACTGGCTGTTGTGCTTTCGAGGGGTTTCGAGGGGTTCCAGAGCCAGTATGAGGCCATGATTGTTGGCACGCTGCCGCGCCAGATTTCCATTGGATTGTCCCAGGGGGTACTGGTGACTTGCCCACCGCTGGCGATTAACAAGATGTCTTGGTGTAATACAGCGATTGTTACGGGATAGGTTATTGTGAACTTATGGAGTGCCTCGACCAGATTAGTAACTTGCATGCTGAACGTGATGACGATCGGGTAATAAACAGACCTAAAGACTTTTTGAAGTTGCGAGAATGACAGAATTAGCATGGTGTTTGGTCGTTCGATCAAAGACTCGGCGCTATTCGTTAGTAAATCAACGGCGTCGCGCGTAACGATTAGTTGGCCTTGGTACTTTTTTATAAAATCTTCGTATAAAATAGCTGTTTCGCTGTTGCGCCCCGCGTCGCCAATCAGTAGTATACCAGTCGCCCACTCGGCCATGGCGGTCATTTGCTCTAAGGCCTCGCGTGACAGTCCGCCCGATGGATTAGATGGTGCGAATAAGGCGTCGGTCATAACGCCGGGAATGTTCTTTCTTAAGACGTCCGGCAGTAGCATTCGGACAGCGCCTACGCCGGTTTTTAGTGCCGTCTGGTAAGCTTCGGACACCCCTGCAAAGCCAAGTTGGTTGCCGCCGATAATTCCCAGTCGTCCAGAGTGGGCTTTTTGTTGAGGCTTGGACCATTCAATATCTGGATAGAGGGGTTTTTCGGCTGTCTGTTTTTTCCAGTAAGAATGATCCATATTATTGAATCTCGATGCTTATTGGACAGTGGTCAGAGCCCATAATGTCGGGATGAATTTGGGTATCTGTGACAGATTCTGCGATGGCTTTGCTGGCTAGCCAATAATCAATACGCCAACCGACGTTACGAGCCCTGGCGTTGGCCCAGTGGGTCCACCAGGTGTAAGCGGCGGTTTTCTCGGGGTATCTTGCTCTGAATATATCAATAAAGCCAGCGGTTTCAAATGCGTCGAATCCGGCGCGCTCTTCGTCTGTAAAACCATGTTTGCCGATGTTTTGCTTGGGGTTGGCCAGGTCAATTTCGTTGTGAGCAACATTTAAATCGCCACAAAATAACACCGGTTTGTTTTTTTCGAGTTCTTGCACGTGTTCGAGGAATGCCGGGTCCCATTGCTCGTGACGAAGTTTTAGGCGTGACAGGTCATCTTTGGAATTGGGCGTATAGACGGTTACGACCCAAAAATTCTCGAACTCAGCCGAGATAACCCTGCCCTCTTTGGCTGGGTCGCCATAACTGTCGCCAGATAAATTATATTTTTCAGCGATTTCGTCGGCGAAGCCATTGATAACAGATAAGGGTTTGATTTTACTGAATATTGCAGTGCCGCTGTAGCCGGCTTTTTCGGCGCTATTCCAATATTCTTCGTAACCAGGCAAATCGATTTCGGCCTGGCCTTGTTTTGCTTTGGTCTCCTGCAAGCACAAGATATCGGGCTGGTGTTTTTCCATAAACGCCTGAAAGGCGCCTTTGTTTATCACCGCCCTAATTCCATTAACGTTCCAGGAATAGAGTTTTATGGACATACCTAGGCGATTTTTTCCTCAAGATGAGTTACGCGTCGATCCAAGAGGTTTAGGTCTTTGTTTGTATCGGTGACGACTAGCTTTACGGTTTTAAGGTCTGATTTTAGTTCGGCAACATCTTCTTGCATAGTTGCGAGTGGCTCAACTTTTTTTTGAGTGTCGCGACTGATTTCTAATACCGCCTGCATTTGCGAACGGATATCTTCGAGTAAAACATCGGTGTAGTTGTCATCCTTAGCCATATATTTAGTATAGCATTATTGCTGAGTCCGCTAAATTAGGTATTCTTTATCGCTCGGCGGGCGTCGCGTTCTTGGTCGCGGCGTTTTAGGGTTTCGCGTTTGTCGTAGGTCTTTTTACCTTTACCGAGGGCGATAACGACTTTAATAAAGCGTCCAGCAGTCAAAAGTTTAGTTGGCACGATACTCATGCCAGATTGCTTGCGGGCATATAAATCATCAATCTGTTGGCGCTTAGCCAGTAGTTTTCGAGGGGACGTATCGATCGAGCGGGCGCCCGGTTCGCCTTTTGTATTTAGGCGCAGGCTGAAGCTGGCGTTGTTTAACCACAACTCGTTATTCTTAATAGCAACATAAGAGCCTTTTAATTGGACGTGTCCATCACGAGCAGCGCGAGTTTCGGGGCCAGTCAGGGCGATACCAACAACCAAATCATCTTCCAGCGCATAGTCAAAAGAAGCTCGCCTGTTGACGATAGATTTAGGTTTTTGGATTTTCTTTTTTTTCTGTGCCATAACAAACATTGTAACAGATTAACGATACTTATAGTTTAGGTAGGACATGACAAAGAATTGGCCGATGAATTCCCAAAAAGGAACTACTTTTGAAATTTGACCAATCATGCGGAAATTCTTGGCCCAGCCACTGATAAATCCCTCGCTGTTTTTATTGGATTTGTTGGTGTTGGTGACGGTTGGCAAATATACGGACTGGAAGGTGTGATTTCCATCGAGTAGTGATTTGTTCATGAGGGTTTCGAGGCTATAGCCAACATCAGGTCGCGACCAAATCAGGCCATTTAAAAGCAAATTTTTGGGTACTACCCTTTCACCGCTCATCCAATCAATTTTAGCTAGGCGCATAACGAGGAATGAGTTTTTGCGAACGCTTAAAGTCCAGTCGACTTTTTCAGATAATACGGGCCTGGCAAGTTGTTCGATTGCCTCGGGATTAAGGCCAACCAAATCGGCGTCAAGAAGCATAATCAAGTCATTTTTTGTGGCCTCTATCCCCTTTTTTACTGACAAGGTTTTACCAAGGTTTTTCTTGTTTTCGATTAATTTTATTCTAAACTTTTTGCAAACGCCGGAGGTGTTGTCGGCTGACCCGTCATTTACGACAATAACCTCGTCGATTAAGGGGTGATTTTCGACAACTTTTAATACATTGGCAATTCGCGGAGCTTCATTATAGGCGGCAATTACGACGCTGACCTTTGGATTTTTTAGGTGATGAGTAGCGCTCATATCTCTATTATAGGGCATGCCAGATTGGCCCAGATTCGTATGTTATAATCGTCCTATTATGAAGATTTTAATTGCATCTGATTTACATTGGCCAACAATTAATGGAGTCGCATCATTTGGCCGCAACTTGGCACAAGGCCTGGCAAGCCGCGGCCACGAAGTGTTGGTAATTGCGCCCAGCCAGACTGGCAAAAAGTACAAAGAAATTGACGTCAACCATACGATAGCGCGGACTGCTGCTATTCCGTTCCCTTTTTATCAAAACTTTATGATTTCGCTGAGTCCGAACGGCGAGGTTCGAAAAATCATCAAAGATTTTAAACCTGACGTGATTCATATTCAAATGCCGCTGATGATTGGACAGGCGGTTATGAAATACGGCACTAGGCACAATATTCCTATTGTGACCACCAGTCATGCTATGCCAGAGAATCTGATGGACAATTTGCGCCTGGTCGGCCGTGTTGCTAAGCCAATTAACTACATGATCAAGATGTTTGGTGCGCGTTTTCATTCAAAAGCAGACTATATAACGATGCCAACCAAAGCGGCGATGGGCATGTTTGGATCGATGGTTGACAAGGTTGATGTGCCAATTGAGGCGGTGTCAAACGGAATTGACCTTAGCCGCTTCTCGAATACCAAGCCGTCAGCTGAGATATTAAAAAAGTTTAATATTCCGACTAGCGACCCGATTATTTCTTATATTGGTCGACTTGATGCCGAGAAACACCTGCCGGTACTTGTCAGGGCTTTTGACAGAGTATTGAAAAACCACAAAGCTCACTTGTTGATGGTTGGTAGCGGTACCGACAGCGACAATTTGAGGCTGTTGGCGTACGAACTTGGTATCTCGGATCATATTACATTTACCGGACGCGTCAGTGATGAGGATTTGGTTGAATTGCACAAAGTCGGAACGCTGTATTGCATTACATCACCAGTTGAATTGCAGAGTATTGCAACCCTTGAGGCTATGGCGTCGGGCAAACCAATCGTGGCGGTTGATATGGGTGCGTTGTGGGAATTATGCCAGAACGAGCGCAACGGCTTTTTGTGCAAAACCGATGATGACAAGCAGATTGCTGAATCCATTGAAAAGATTATCACCAACCCTACTCTGCGTGAATCGATGAGCCGTGAAAGCTTGGCGATTGCCGGCACGCATGACTTGAAAGCGACAATTACCCGGTTTGAAGAAATCTACTCTGATTTAATCAAGAAACGAATTTCTTAATAGCATTCGATACCGAATCTGGTGTTTCGTAGTGTGTCAGGTGGCCGACACCTTTGATGATGTCGATGGTTGTGTTTTGAATTAGTTTTGACAATTCAAGCTGTTTGACTAGTGGGGTTATATCGTCACGGTCACCAACAACCATCAACGTTGGGACTGATATTTTTTTGGCGACGTCACGCACGTTATTACTGATTGACGCCCTGTAGGCTTCGGCTGCAACATTGCGATTCGTAAATGAACTAAAGTGTAATAAATGCTGGTTGTGGATATACTTACGAGTTTTTTTGTCGCGAGTTTTTGCCATGCTGATACTCATTATCATCACTATTGGTTTAGCTGACAGCAGTTTAGTTGCGATACGCTCGGGTAATTTTTGGCCAAGCCAATAATAGAATGATGCTAGTTGTGCCATTATGGCATTCGATCCCTCTAGGGCTGGTGCGCCAATTGGATTTACCATGATTAATCTGGAAACAGCTTTGGGATAATCGACGACAAAGTGGCTTACTATGATGCTACCGAATGAATGGCCCAGTAAAACCGGGGGCTTGGACAGTTTAAGCCCATCGATAAATTCGTTTAACCAGGTTACATAGTTTTTGACGGAATGCTCGGTTGACAGAGGTTTAGATTCGCCAAAACCAGGCAAATCTGGCACGATTATTCGATAACCATCAAGGTTTTTGGCAATCAAATCCAGGCCATGGTGCGTTCCCCGGTATCCATGAATCATCACAATAACTGGTAATTTGGGATTATCGTTATAGACGTAATAAACAGTTCCGTCTTGTTCGTATCGCTTCATATAGTGAATATAACATTCACTAAAGGGTTTGGGAAATGGGAAATGGGGATCGGGGGTCGATTCATGCTTTCCTATTTCCCGTTGCCCAATCCCCAATCCCTATCCATCCCGCCTCTGTTATGCTATGATGTCCAAATGATTGCTGACGTACTCATCACCGAAAAAAGTTTCGGGCCTAAAATCTTGATGAAAAATATCAAGTTTTCTATTAATGATGGCGAGAAAGTTGGCGTGGTTGGACGAAACGGAATTGGCAAGTCTACCCTATTTAATATTCTGGCTGGTCAAGATAAGGACTTTTCGGGCAATATTATTTTCAAGCGTGGCGTTGTTGTTGTATCGACCGCCCAAGAGCACCATGATGTCGGTGAAATGACGGTGTTGCAGTACGTTTTGGCGGGTTTGCCAGAGTATCCTCAGCTAAGCAATATTATTGAAACCTATCCTGAAACCATGGGCGATGACATGGGATTGATTGACGAATATACGCAGGCCTTGATGCGGTTTGACGATAAAGGTTTTTATCAAATCGAAGAAAAAATCGAACGCGAGTTGGAAAATTATCAGCTGCCAGGCATTGCTCATCGTAAGTTCTCTACCCTATCGGGTGGCCAAAAGCGATTGGTTGAAGTTGTCAAAGTCATGCACAGCGATGCGCATCTGGCGCTGGTTGACGAGCCGACTAACCACATGGACTATGTTGCCAAAGATCAATATATTGAGTGGATGCAAGGCGCGCGCGAGGCAATGCTGGTTATTACCCACGACCGTGACGTTTTAAAAGAAGTCGACCGAATTATTGAATTAAAAGACGGTGAATGTATTAGCTATAAGGGCAATTATGATGCCTATCTGAAGCAAAATGCTGTTACGACCGGTACTCAAATGAATGATTTTGAGATGGTTGAAAAGCGGATCGTCAACCTAAAGCAAAAAGTAATCGACTATCAGCGTCTGAAAGAAAAATCACGTAATCCCAGCACAATTCAAAAATTCAAGCGCCTAGAAGAAAACTCACGTAAAGAATTAGCAGAGTTGCAGGCCAAAGAAAAGCCAACGTTTTGGATTGATAAAGAATCGGCAGCCAATTTAAATTACAAAGTTGCGGCGCAGTACGACAAGTTCAAATCCAAAAATATTAGAATGAACATCAAAAGCGATGAGTCGCGTAGCAAGCACGTTTTGGCGACAGCGCGTAATGCATCAATTGGGTATGACAAGCCATTATTTAGTGGCATTAATATTGATTTGCGCGAGGGCGAGGCTTTGGAGTTGCGCGGTCGCAACGGTTGTGGCAAAACGACTATTATCAAGGCACTTTTGGGCGACAAGTCCCCTACTGTCTTTGACGGTGAGCTGTTTTTGGACCACAACGTACGAGTCGGCGTATATGAGCAAGAAGTTTCAAAAGAATACTTTAATTTGACTCTCGAACAAGCTATTGAACGACTTTATCTGGATCGAAAATTGTCTATTTCGGACACAAAAATACGTGGATTGATGAGTGATTATTTATTCACCGAAGAAGACCGCAATATTCCGATTGCTCGCCTTTCGGGTGGTCAAAAAGCGCGTTTTCAACTAATTTCGATGTTGGCAAACAGTCCGCAGCTTTTGATTTTAGACGAGCCGACAAATCACTTGGACTTGCCAAGCATCGAAGAGTTAGAGACAGCGCTGTCTAAATACACAGGCGCGGTTATTTACGTCAGCCACGACGGCTATTTTAGACGTTCAATTGGTGGCGAAATACTACTAATTTCTTGATAAAACTTATGCTATAATTGGCGCATGATGTCTCGTAGGAAGAGTGGATTTGCGTTACCTACCGTATTGATTGCATCCGTTATCATGTTGACGGTGTTACTCGCGGCAGTTTCGGCGACCGCTTCGATTACGGTGTCTTTGAACTCGCAATATTATGGGCAGCTTCAGCAGACAGCAAGTGAAGCTGGTACGGCATACGCAAAGGGCTGTTTGGCCCAAAATGACGGTACGCCATTGTGGTCTGACGCCAATCCCCTAAAACCAAATACTGACTGTTCGGGTGTTCAGTTGGCTGGGTTTACTTGTCCGGCGGGTACGACCGAATCAAGATGTTTTGTTACATTAAACGGCAACGTAGCATCGAGTTTTTCTGTTGAAATGCCAGACGTTGACAGTAATGGCAAAGCAACAAACATTAATTCCACAGGCTCTGTTAATTTGAGAAAAACGTCAGACGGCACTACATGGAAACAACTTAGCGTTTCGAGCAGCACCAAGTACGACACCATGACCGTTAGCGTGCTGGTCGTAGGTGGCGGTGGCGGTGGATCTTTTTTGAACGGCGGTGGCGGTGGCGGTGGCGTTATCTATGATTCTGAGCACTTAGTATCTCCGCAGATATATCCCATAACCGTCGGTGCCGGTGGTGCTGGTGCTCCGGGTGGTGGTGAGGGTACAGGGGCAAAGGGCCAAGATTCCATTTTTGATACATTGACGGCGGTCGGTGGTGGCGGTGGCGGACTTGGTAGCGGTGGTAGCGGTGGCGGCGGTCGTAGAACCGGTACGGTTGTATATTCTGGTACTGCCGGACAGGGTTATAGCGGCGGCGCTGGCGGTAATAATGACAATACAACCGGCGGTGGTGGTGGCGCTGGCGGAGTTGGTGGATCTGCGAATGGTAACGTAAGTAGTGGCAATGGTGGTCCAGGTTTTTCTAGTACTGCATCCGGCGTTATGGCTTATTACGGTGGCGGTGGCGGCGGCGGAACACGCAGTGGGTATGGAACGGCCGGTCTTGGCGGTATTGGTGGCGGTGGTGCCGGTGGTGTTACGTCTGCGGGTGTTAGTGGAACGGCTAATACTGGCGGTGGCGGTGGAAGTGGTGGCTATAATGGTACATTCTGGGCTGGCGGATCTGGTGGATCTGGCATTGTTATTATTTCTTATCCCACTGGGTCCGTATCGGCAACTGGTGGTACTATGTCGATAATTGGCAAGATGACCATACACAAATTCACCGGCAATGGTATGTTTTATGTTTCGCCGGTTGTAGCAAAAGTAAAATTACTCGTTGTCGGTGGCGGTGGTGGTGGCGGTGGTGTTATCGGTGGCGGTGGTGGTGGCGGTGGCGTTATATATAACGACTCGTATGGTGTCTCTCCTATGACATATCCAGTCACTGTCGGTGCTGGCGGTGCTGGCGGTTACTCTTGGAATAGTGCAAGCCAGGCTGGCGGAAATGGTGGAAACTCGGTATTTGGAATACTAACAGCTATCGGTGGTGGTGGCGGTGGCGCACACGGTGGAGCCGACACTAGGTTAAGCGGTTTGAGTGGTGGCTCGGGTGGTGGTGCTTCAAGAGAGCTTATCGGTGCCCAAGGAACTGCTGGCCAAGGTAATTCTGGTGGCGGTGGCGACGATCAGCTTGGTGGCGGCGGTGGCGCTGCTGGTGGTACTGGCGGCATTAGAGTGGTGTCAACTTCAGCTGGTAATGGCGGCACTGGCCTTGCATACAGTATTAGCGGTTCGTCTGATTATTATGGCGGTGGCGGTGGCGGTGGTACAAGGAGTGCCGCAGGTGGCGGCTCTGACGCGTACATAGAGGGCGTAGGTGGATTAGGCGGTGGTGGTAATGGCGGAAGTACCGACACTGTAAAAACGTCTACTAATGGTGCCCCAAACACTGGCGGCGGCGGTGGTGCTGGTGGTCACAATGGCAGCTCGACGGGCGCTGTTCAGTCCGGTGGAAATGGTGGTTCGGGTATAGTAATTATTTCCTACACTACCGGAACATTGACGGCCACTGGCGGCACGATAACAACTTCTGGCGGTCGTACTATCCATACATTCACAAGTAGTGGCTCATTTGTTGTTGGATCCTCCGTTCAGGTTTATGCTTGGGGCGGCGGTGGTGCTGGAGGTACAGCAGGTGGATGGACTTATGGGGCGGCTGGTGGTGCTGGTGGAGCGGCTCAAGGAACATTGAGCGTAGCAGATGGTACTAATTATTCTATTATTGTCGGCGGTGGCGGTGGCGTTAACACTTATAACGGGGGGTCTATTTGGTGCGCAGTTGGTGGCGGTGGGTGTGCATCATGGAATGGTAGTGATAATAGATATGGTAGTGGTGGCGGCGGCTACTCTGGGGTATTTGCATCTCCAGTGATATCTCAGGCTAACGCATTATTGATTGCTGCTGGTGGCGGTGGCGGTGGTGCAAGCCGTGCCGGAACTGGTAATGCTGGTGGTGCTGGTGGTGGTTCTACTGGCGAAAATGGCTATTCGCCATATGAT
>Ga0172379_10003742_pt1 | contig 23683 bp, 18 predicted proteins | sample GrowelOW334metaG_FD_119756 | JGI IMG/M metagenome (GOLD analysis project Ga0172379, IMG submission 119756) | Groundwater microbial communities from an aquifer near a municipal landfill in Southern Ontario, Canada - Groundwater well OW334 metaG | ecosystem: Environmental > Aquatic > Deep...
ATGAATCAGTATTCCAAAAAGCAACGTTATTGGAAGCGTAGCTTACCGGCTTACCTTCACGATGATTGACAAAGGAGTGGAATTCAAAATTTGGGTTTAAAAGCAAATTTACGGTCCCTTTGGTTCCCTGAGAAAATGCCGGAGGTATAGCTGCACCCACGATCAGGAAAAACCAACAGAGTTTATTAAATATTTTCATCATCTACCAATCTTTTGTATTTATTGTCAATTTTCTTATAATCACTGAAACCTAACAGTACCAAAAACCAAATGGACAGTTTTGCTGCAAGGCCAAGGAACGTGACCTGGCCTTGCTCCATGAAAAACAGCAGGGTCAGCACAATAGCAGATGTAGTGCATATACGCAGTATGTTGAGATGGTTGATGAATTTTGGAATGAGGACAATACCCGATAAGAATCCCAACATGGTTATGCCTAAGATATACGACAGGAATACTTTTGCTTGCAGTAACGGCAGGCCCATCGACTGGGCATACCCGATGATGGTGTTGATCCCGGGAACCTGCGACCCCACATGCAGGAATAAAGCCACAGCGCCTAAGATCAGATGAGGAAATTGGACGATGCTGCTTGTGGACAACGGACCGGCATGTACCACTTCTATCTTCTTTCTCTTGATTACATGTTGGGTTTCTAATTCAGATTTTTACAAGTTGTAATTTTCTAGCCTTTCCATTCACTGGGAAAAGTAACCAGGTCAGCAATTTTTATTTTCTGGCCAGTCTGTATCGATTGCCGCGCCGCAATCCCGATCAGGCTCGACATGATCCCGGCACGGCTGCCAGCCTTACTTCCAAGTGGGTCAGGCGTTTCAGGAAGGAAAATGGAATCTTTAAGACGTTCATCTGCACCTCCGTGCCCTCCGGGAGAAGCTTCCAAAGTCCAAAATTTGGTCGTTTCCATGTCCTTGGTGAGCCGAAATTCTGATCTGCCTTCCACTTTCCAGGGTTGCTGGTTATTATGACGGACTTCCAACCTGCCATTTTCGCCCGAAAAACAAATCAATTGCCCTTCAAAAGGAAGGAAAGTGTTCATGGTATAGGTCAGTTCTGTGCCGTTATCATAATTGACCAGGACCGAACTGGTATCGTAACTGTCTATTTCATTGTCCCAAAGGCAGCCGTCAGCGTAGTAACCGTCCACATCTTCGCAATTTCCATACATGGCCATGGATGTGCTGCTCTTGGTTATGTCGATGTAAAACTTGCACTCTTTGGTAAACGAACAGGTACGGCAGTTGCGGCCCCTGAAACTGTTGTTATGACCGTAATAGGCCAATTTTCCAATAGCCTGAACATCAACCGGGTCTGAATCGAGGAGCCAGTTGATCAGGTCAAAATGGTGGGATGCCTTGTGGAGCAATAAAGAGCCTGAATACTTCATTTTTCCATGCCAGCGCCTGTAATAGCTAGCGCCATGAGCCGTATTGAGGCGTTCCTGGTATTCAATGGCGATGATCTTGCCCAGTTCGCCGGACATTAAAATTTTTTTCATCTCCATCGAATCGTTCATGTACCTGACATTAAATCCAACATACACTTTTCTACCGGTACGGTTTTCAGCATCAGCAATACGCTGGCATTGTTCCGCATCAATGGCAATCGGTTTTTCAGAGATTACATCGCATCCAAGTTCCATGGCACGTATAATGTACTTTTCATGAAAACAATCAGGGGTCGTAACAATAACGATATCGGGATTTGTCTCTTGTATCATCAGGTCGAAATCCTTCGCTTTGTAAGTTTTGGCATTGGTTCCCATCAGTAATTTTGAAGCTGCCATCCGTTTGGGGTTGATGTCACACAAAGCAACCATCTCAACAATGTCTTTGTAAGTTTCAATGACTGGTTTTCCCCAGGAAAAAGTTCCACGGCCACCTGTTCCAACCATGGCCAGTTTTGTTTTTATCGCGGTTCCCGATTTTTTAGCGTTCGCGAATGAGTATAGTGGAAAAACTGAAGCTGCAACAGCTATTTTAGTGGTGTTGCCTATAAAATTCCTTCTTGTAGTTGTTTTCATGCGTATATAATTTGTTTTTTAAAGGTCGCATGGAATACCCAGATATTCATTTTCGGTTGTTGTGAAAATAATCTCATGGGTATTTCATTTGTGTAGATATTTTGTGATTTTTATTTAAATGTTGTTTTCCCTGATTGACCGGACAAAGTCCTCATCTTTTCAAATTCAGACTCCAAGGCAGTCAGCTTTTCTCCGTTTATTGCATTCCCTGACATGGTTACCGGATTGATAAACTGTACATTTTTACCCGAAAGGGCTGAGACCAGAGAAACATCTCCCCACTGAAGAAAACCAGGTAGATGAATCCCCATGCTGAAGAAATCAAGACCTTCGCGGCTATCAAACAAATAGCTTGCAGGAGCGTCACGCAGAACAAGTTGATCGACATTTCCTTCCAATGCACCCAGGAATAATCCGGCAAGTCCGGCTTCTTTGCTTCCATCAACACTTACTTTCCTTGCTTTGAGGTTGGTGTCAAGAAATTGGATAACCAGGTCCAGCTCTTTTACCCATTCACCAAGCACGGTTTTGCCCAACCACAACTCTGCACGCGACAACGTATGTAGTTTTCTGATTTTATCAAAAGCAAGCGATGCAGTCGAAGTAACTTCCCCGGTTCCGGACAAGTCAACAATAACGATACCTGCACCTTTTTTCATTAATTCGCCGATCAGCGAGGGTGAGATACTGTTTTTCCCTTCCGGATTGCAGAGAATTGTATAACCAAGTGATTTATTGGCCGGGGCCAGATGTAATAATGGCACCAGTTTACCATCAGAAGTTTCCAGGGCGTAACGGTCCCAACCGCTTATACCCGAATATTGATGGATTTCTTTCAGGATTAAGTTTTCATTGATCCTCAGCAGATCCCTTAATTCCTTTTTCTTCAGGTCAATATCAATAGTTTTTGTTGAGAGAAACCCACTTCTGAGTTCTTCTCCTTTTAGTTTACAGTATTCCTGGACGCTGGCTACCTTCGGATCCCTGTTTCCCGGAACAAATACCATCAGTTGTTCGGAAGGAAGGTTTTTAAATGCGATTTCTTTAATTGGCAATCCGTTACCTTTCCCTTTCAAATGAAGGTTAAACCAACCAAGCATAGCTTCCCTATCCTGACTATCATATCCATGAGGAAGGTCAAAGAGTTGGTAGCTTATATTTTCACCAACTCCATACAGTTCAAAAACAGGTTTTGCATTGGTATAACTTCGAAGCATTTCAGAGGGATTAAATGTTGGATTTGCATCCTGGTTATGATTTAACAGGAGAATGGCCCGTGGTGCAACCAAGGACAGGATACCCGATTCTTCTGTCAGTGTAAGCCCGTCAATGAGCAACTCGCATACGCAATTCGACCGCATGATGTACGCTTCAAAAGTTCCCACACTGCAAACGGGCACAGATGCTTGTACGCGGTCATCCATAGCAGTTATCCACATGGTTTGATTACCGCCTCCGCTGGCACCCGTTGCCCCTATCTTTTTCGTATCGACGTAAGGTAAGGAACAAAGCAAATCTATGCCCCTTATATTCTCAGAAACCTGAATGCCCTGTAAGGACTTTCCAATATTCATCATAGAGGCGCCAAGATTTCCACCATGGTATTCAAATACACCTGGGATTGTACCTCTTTCGCCAGCGCCAAAAGCGTCAATATTCAAACATACATATCCGTTTAAGGCCAATGTCTGGCCAACAGAATGTATCGGAGGCGCCATTTTGGCTTCGGTCCAATGACCGTTCATATTGATTACTCCCGGGAATGGCCCATCTCCATCAGGGATATAAAGGTTCGCTGTCGCATATAAACCCGGAAGCGTCTGGAAAAATATATTTTTGATGGTATAGCCTTCCATCTGAACGCTGCCTGTCTCATGATAATCCAGTGGAAGTTTATGATCGACAGTAATTCCGGCCTTTTCAATGATCTCATTTTTTAATTGGAGCTTTAATAGTTCCCATTCCTTCAGGTTTGCTGGTAACTGGTGTCCCGCAAATTTGAAAATAGCCTCGTTTCGGAACTGACTTACAACTAAATCAGCATGGTCTTTGGCAAGGATTGTTGGCAAGCTGTCCGTATTTGCACTATTGACTATTGACCTATTTGGTACAGGAGAATTACAACTGCCTGAAAGGATAATCAAAATTCCTGTGTAAAGTAAAATAAGCTGTTCCATTTGAGTAGATATTTTATTTATCTGATTAATAACTTTTATTTAGCTGATAATTTTCTCACAAGGCATCACTCAACGGATCAGCATCCTTACCACAAAAACCAAGGTGCGAATGACGCTGCCAGCCTTCAGTGTATTTAAAGTTGCTGTTTGCATTAACATCATTTCTAGACAGATTCTTTTTATTGATTTTTTGCGGCATTGATAAAAGCCAGGATATTTTCCAATGAGGTATCTCCTTCAACAGCGTGGGATGGAGAAAAAATGTATCCGCCTTTTCGACCCATCTTTAAAAGTTTCCCGGATTCTTTTTTAACGTCCTCCTTTGTGCCAAAAGGCAATGTCCGTTGAATGGATAATCCACCATGAAAAGACAGTCTTCCGAGATACTGGTTATGAATTGTTTCAATATCCATGACTTCGGGTTGAAACGGGTTAAAACAATTTAAACCTGCTTCAACTAATGAAGGAAACAGTTCATCCACTTTCCCGCACGAATGGATCATCACAAACCGATCCTGCCTGATTACGGCCTGGTACATGCGCTTTACTTGCGGGTATATGAACTCATGCCACATTTCCGTGCCCATAATCAACCCTGTTTGCTGGCCCCAATCATCGCCAAAAAGTAAAGCATCAATATCGTATTTTAATGCTTCATTAATTTGGGCTATGTTATAATCGGTTATTTGGCCGAGTAAATTATGGGCAAAATCAGGATTGGCACAAAAATCCATTAATAGGTTTTCCATTCCACGGAGCGACCACGCTCTTTCAAACAACGAAAACCCAATTGGAAAAACACGGAACATATCCGGTTTTGAAGCTATGGCCGGTTCAATATCTTCAAAAAGCCGGCTATCAATTGGATTTGGAAATTCATAGCCATTTAATGTTGGTTCCTTCAAAATTGGATTGATGACATTGCCAATATCTTTATCGATTGAACGGTCCCAAACCACGTTAAAAATATCTTGAAACATATTAGGCCCAATCTCATTAAAAACACCCATATCGCTGCCCAGGTTCAGCATGTGATTGTCGCAAATGGCATCAATATCGTCGCTCCCAAAATGATCCTTGACCATTGTCAAAGGCTCGACAGTGAATTTAAACGACCAGGGGGTGTAAGGGGGCGTTTCTCCCCGAAGTACTTTTTCGATTACTTTTCTTTTTTCCATACTATATAATTTAGTTTAGCTACTTATAACTTTTAGATTCCTTATCCTGCTGTCTCTTTTCTTAATCGAATAAAAACAATCCCCTCCAGAGGATTACTGTCTTTTCTTTGATCTCCATGACAGATGTATAAAAGACTGTATATCTTCAGTAGCCCAACCCTTTTTATTTTATCTCTTCAGCGGGGAAATTGATGCCCTTTGTGGTCCATTCTTTTGCCTTCTCTTTCAGTCTCGACAGAAAACCGTCATAATCCCTTTTCCCCGACCAGGCCACTTCTGCAATAGCTGCGACCCTTGGAAATGTCTTGTATTCCACATCCTTAAAAGTAGGTGTCCATTCAGTCCACATCTGACATCCTACGCCAATAATATTCTTTTTAAATTCGTCCTTCAGTCCTTCCGGAACAGGCGAGAAGTTGTACATCCGCTTTAATGTAAGGTAGTAGTCATAAGCCAAATAAGTTTCTGAATGCAGTGAGTTGACAATGGAATAACCTTTTTGTGCAGCATCGGTAATCATGCCGATGTCACCTTTCCAAAAATGGACAATTGTACCTTTGGACAAAGGGGTGTTTACATTGTACTCAGCGGCATTGTTGAAACTATGAATATTTTTGCCCATGATCTCGTTCCATCCCATCATCCGTTTCCCCTTTTTTGCCAGATAGTTCGATATCTCGTTGGTGAATTGAATCTGGCAGTCGGCAGGGCTTCCCAGGTTGTTCTTTTTCATGTATGCCTGCATAACGGCTGACTCAGTCCACGCGGCAAACAAAACCTCATCTCCCCCAATATGGATTACCTCTGAGGGGAACAATTCACAAACTTCATCCAAAACATCGTGCAGAAATTGAATTACACGGGGATCGGCAACATTGTAACTATCTTCAAGCTTGCCAAATCTTGCGGGCACTTCGGTAAGTTTGCCCATTATCCCCAGCCAGGGATAAGCAGCAATTGCCGCGCTTGAGTGCCCGGGCATTTCAATCTCGGGGATAACTTCGATGTTCCTTGCGCCCGCGTATTGAATCACCTCCCTGATTTCTTTCTGCGTATAAAACCCACCATGCGGGATATCCGAGATTTCTTTATTGCCCCCACGCATCTGGGTGCCTTTGCGGAACGCCCCAATCCTGGTCAGTTCGGGATATTTTTTTATTTCAATTCGCCACCCCTGGTCATCGGTCAGATGCCAATGGAACTTATTGATTTTTAGCTCCGCAAGTTCATCAAGCAATTGCAGCACAAATTCTTTTCCGAAGAAATGGCGCGATTCGTCAAGCATATACGAACGCCAACTGAAATTGGGATAATCATTGATTTCGACCGATGGCAGACTGACGGTTTTCCCATCGTTTACAACGAGCTGGCTCAATGTCTGGATGCCATAAAAACATCCCCTGGCCGAATTACTGCGAATAACAATTCCTTTGTTTGTAACCGACAAACGATAGGCTTCCGGCCCGTTTAACACCGATTCGTCGAGAACCAATGATATGGTCCGCATTTTGGCTTTTTTATCCGCCTTACTCCCCGGTAAGTTGTCCCAATCAGAAACGAGCGTTTTAAGATAGGGTACAACATCCTTCAATGCCTTATCGGCCTTAATTTTATATCCGGAATTTACAGCAAAGTTATTCCCTGTTAATTTAAGCTCCTGAGGATAAGGAATTAATTTAATTAACGGATTTAATGAATAACCGCAATTTGCAATCAGCAACATTAATAAAAGTGTGAAGATTTTCATCTTATTCTATTTAGATTGTGAATAATAGTTGAGCAGTATTGATACCAGCCTTTATATGGATTTTTAACGACACAGACAGTAGAGTTAAAACTTTTCTATTTGGCATCTTCTTTTAAATGGGCGAACTCCGCCGGGGATTCTCCCTGGAAAATTCGATTTTCGGGCAATCAAATATTACAGGTACCCATGATTGATAATAGTTACCTGTTGCGCCTGCGCTGGCAAAATCACAGTAGCGAACAGCTTTACCGTCCACACTTTTTCCTTCTACCAGGATCAACGGATTGTCGGAGGGAACTTTTTCCCATTCCGGTAACAGTTCAAGTTCAGGTTTTGCGAGGAACGGGATTAGTTCCGGAGTATAATCACCTTCATTAAAACGCGCATCATAAGCCAGAAGTACCGGACCGCGGTAAATAGACACACTGTGAATGGCAGGAGGTTCCAGCTCTTTCGGAATAAACGGACCCTTTGCAATATTCAGCGTCCACTTGGCGTTACCTGCTGTAATCCGAAAGCAGATTAAATTCCGTCCCGATTTAAGGGGAAGTCGGAGGTAATGCTCACGCTCTCTAGCACCGTAACCCGATGCAATTTTTTCCCCATTTACAAAGCATGAAAACCACCAATAAGAACCGAAAAAAACCGGAAGAATTCCCTCGGAAGGAGCATCGTATTCTGTAAAACACCAGCCCGCAGGATGAATATCGGTCACGCTGAAATCTTTACTGAAGTCGATAAGGCCTGATTTGCTTAAAAACCGCACCTGAGTACTTTCTTTATCCTGCACAACCTTTGTCATTTTTTCAGCGTTATCAAGATGTAAATCCTCAAGCCCGATATCCGAGCAACTTTTATTGGGAATGGGTCCTGCCAGTACCCATTCGGTTTCCCAATCCTGCATTCCTTCCATCGACTGATAAACATAATTCGGGTTGCTCAACCAGAATTGGAGCTTGAAATCCAGGACAATCCGAATATGATCACCTGTTTTCCATTCCCGAACAATCCTCAAATAGTCGCCGCTTTTCACAGTTTTTAATTTCTCGCCGTTTACCCGAACATCGGTATTTCTACTCCAATAAGGAATTCTAAGAGCCAACGTGAATAATTCGCGCTTGTCAGTGGAAATCGAAAGATCGACCACCGCATTTCGTGGATAATCGGTGTCTTGTTTAATACTTACACTGTTACCCGATGGGAGCGATGTATTAATTGTTCCGGGGCCGTAATAATTAAGCACAAGACCGTCACCGCTTTGCAAGATAGCCCATTCGCTAAGAAGTCCAAGGGCCCGGGGACCATTTACTGAGCAGCAGTTGAGTTCCGGGGTCCCGGCACATGCCTGAAATACAATTGTGTGTGCACTTGCTTCGCGTTTTCCGTTCATGGGTGTGTTGTAGGTCACCCACCTGCCCGAAGGACTCATCATCCCCAACCCGCTGTTCAACATGGATAATTCCAGTTCGTCTGCGACAATGGAATTACCTGTCAGCCGCAGCATCTCTACTGAAATGGCCATCCAGGCGACTGTGCAACATGTTTCGATCGGTGCTTTGTTATACGGATCGCCGCAAGCTCTTTCCCCCGATGTAAATCCTCCGTTATTATGACGATCCCCCTTTACCATGCTCCACCACAATGACTCAAAAGCCTTACGGCATGACTCATCACCGGTGAGGTAATACATCTCTGCCAATCCCATGATAGGATGCAGGCTTTCCCAGCGCGCTTTTGGCGTCTCTGAAAACTCATTCCAGTACAAAGCCACGTTTTGATAATCTCCGGCAAGCGGTTTGCCATCCTTGTCCTTGGCGGCAAATTCGCCCAGTATCTGTTTGGCCATTGCCAGGTGGCGCGGCGAGCCAGTTTTCCGATAAAGAAGACAGAGGGAATGGATCGGCGCCAGATTCATTTCCGCGGATCCGGTATCAACAAGCCGGGGAGATTTTTTATCCAGATACATTTCGCATAACAAATCCGCGATCCGCCCGGCGGCGCTCAGGGCGACCTTATCCCCGGAGAACTCGTTCCACATTAGCAAACCAAGCATAGTGTGATAGGCCGACCATGTATCCCAGTTATTGTGACAGTTCGGAGCCTGATTGGTCAAACCGGATTCCAGCGGCCAGCATCCAAGATATCCATTGGATGCCTGGCAGGCACACAAGTCTTTTACAAACCGCTCCAGATGGGAACGAAGGTGGCTATTGCCGGTGAGACGGAGTATTTGCACAGAATGTGTCAGGTACTTCCCGGCGAACTCACCAGCCCAGCGCATCATTTTTCGATAGGGTTTCCGATCGCGGTCCCTGAACATGGCGAGCATCGCGGGATTAGTCCTGGGAGCGGGTATTATCCATTGCTCTGTAACGGCATTGAGACGTCTGCCGAGTTCACCGCCGAGTTCAAAACGGGTCGTCTGACCTGCAGACATCAACGGCTTACAGATAGTTGCGTTTATTATGTCTTTGTTTTCATGTTCATAAAACCCTTTTGCTGATGACTCAAAACTGAATATCCCCAAAGCCGGTATCCCTGCCATGACTTTTAATAATGTCCTGCGTTTAATCTGTAGTTCAGACATTGTTGACTGTTCTTTTCCCATATTATGATTTCTCCATTTTTATCAAGATTTCCAAACCAGCTAATCAAAAATGATCCTCATCCACTTTATTTGAAACCGTTTCAAATTTCGAAAACGATTGCTTACTTATATATACATACCCATATTAATGACTCTACAAATATAAAGATGTTTTCAGTCTTATCCCTGCCGTTGGAAAATGTTATTAAACTACTTTCTAGGCATGTGAGAATATGAGTCAATTAATTTCCTCCCGAAATAATTATAAGTGCAAGCCCCAGAACAAAAAGCAATATCATAAACACCAACATAACATTTACAGATTTCGGCGCTCCCTTGAACTCTTTCCAAATGAGCAGGCCCCAAAGGGCTGCCACCATTGTAGCTCCCTGCCCCAGTGCGTAAGAAACTGCAGCACCGGCCTTTCCTGCTGCCATGTAACTAAGGGCGCTACCCAAACCCCAAATCAAGCCACCCGAAATTCCCACCAGGTGAATCTTAAATGAACCTTTAAAGTACTCGCGATAACCAATTGGGGTTCCCACGAAAGGTTTTTTCATGATAAGCGTATTGAACAAAAAATTGCTCACGAACATTCCCAAAGAAAAAATGAAGAAGGCTGTATAGGGAGTTGCCATTTGTGGCGCGGGAGATTCAAAATTGTCCATATCCATAGATGCCGCTACAAAACGGTAGAAAAATGAAATAAGTAATCCGGCAGCGATAGACAAAATCAGCCCTTTTTTATTCATGCCGGTTTCCTTTGTTCCCCCCATCTTTCCAGCTGCTATGCCGTCAATTATTATAGCTGTCACTATCAAAAGGACTCCGATAAACAGTGTAAACGGATCGCCTTTGGGTTGACCGATATAGTTGATCACCACTCCAAATACTAACCCAATTCCTACACCGACAGGAAAAGCCACTGAAAGGCCAACAATAGCGATTGCTGCTGTAAGCAAGATGTTTGAAGCATTAAAAATAACTCCTCCGGTAAAGGCGCTAAGGATATTGCCCCAACTAACCTGTTGGATGTCCTCAACGAAACCCCGGCCATGCTCCCCAATACTTCCAAAGGTAAATGCCATGAGAATTGAAAGAAGCAGTACCCCAATCACATAGTCCCAATAGTATAGCTCCTGACGCCAGGTTTTACCTGCCAACTTTTGGGTATTGGCCCAGGATCCCCAGCAAATCATAGTGACAATGCAGAGTATTACTGCAAGCGAGTAACTGTTAACGATATACATAAGTAGAATTTTAAAGTTTAGTAGTAAAAACATTTATTTCAAGTTCATACATTCTGGTTTCCTGCGGCTTAAGTTGTATGAGAAGATTTTCCTTTTTAGCGGCTGCTTGTCCGACAGGAGGGGAGGTGCATGGCTCAAGTGCAGTAACATATTCGTTTTTCCCGTAATGTTGCCAGTTCGCCATCCACGGAAGTTGAGCCTTCAGGTATTTTATTTTAACTGCCAGCCCAAGTTTTGAATTACGTAAACCACACTCACATAACCCATTGGCATCCGCTTTCAAATCAACAAATCCAACAGCGCTTTGCTCACCCTGATAATCATCAGACGGGCCAGTGCATTTTTTGAAGTTGTGCTTAGGGTTAAATATTTTATTGTCCAGTTCCCCGCCTCTTGACTTCAAATTGCCATCCCAGGTAATTTCTGTATCCGTATCCACGAGAGGCCACCCGAAGTTCATATGGTACAACATCATATGTGGGACAATGAAATTCCCAAGATTTGTAACCTCATCCTTTATTTTAATAACCGATGATCCTAATGCAGCAGAAATGGTTCTTTTAAGCTCCAGGCTGGGACCGAAAAGAGAGGTTTGAATCATTCGTCCGGTAATACTCATCTCCATATTCCCTTTAAACAAGTTTGGCTGGATTACCGATTCGATAGTAGCTGGCAGCTGGCTTATCCGGTCATGCACACCCCTTTCGCCTGACTCATCCTTTTCATCTCCACCGGTGTGGGTTAGTCCGCATGTGGTAATCAATCCGCCACCGAAACTTTTGAGCCAATTCGTTGCATAATCAACCGTAGGATTCGGTGCAGAGACACCCAGATGGCTGATCCATGCCAGGCTATGCTGGTTATGAAAAGCATCAGCAATATCCATTGCTCTATCAAGCACTACCTTAAATCGCAGGCCACTACCCGTATTGAACCATGCTACACGGCAACCACGACCGTCGCCATTATCCAATACTGAGAGTTCAATTCCCCCAAGCTGCTGATGGTTCGAGATTTTGTCTTTCCATGAATTATTTTTCATTTTGTTTAACTTTTATGTTTGGATTAAATCAAATTACTGTCCATAATAAGCATTCGCTCCATGTTTTCTGAAGAAATGTTTATTGAGTAGTTCCGGTTGCATTTGGCTTATATTTGTCCCCATTAAAATTCGTGTATGGAATGCCATTCGGGAGATTTCTTCAAGTACCACCGCATTATGCACTGCATCGAGCGCATCCCTGCCCCAGGTAAAAGGACCATGTGAATGTACCAATACGCCGGGAATATGGTCAGGATTGATGTCCCTGAATCTTTCCACAATCACCCTTCCCGTTTCCAACTCATACTCACCGGCAATTTCTTCCGGTGTCATCTTTCGGGTAACAGGAACTTCGCCGGCAAAGTAGTCAGCATGAGTAGTACCAAAGGCTGATACGGGTACGCCAGCCTGTGCAAACGTGGTTGCCCATGTTGAATGCGTATGCACAATACCTCCTGTGTTTTTAAAGTTGCGGTACAATTCCAGATGGGTATCAGTATCTGATGATGGTTTAAGTTTCCCTTCCATAATCTTTCCTGATAAATCAACTACCACCATGTCGGAAACTTTCATAGTTTCGTAGGAAACCCCGGACGGTTTGATGACCACCAACCCCTTTCCCCTATCAATGGCAGATACATTTCCCCAGGTAAAAGTTATCAGACCATACCTGGGAAGAAGCATGTTTGCCTCAAATACTTCTTGTTTTAATCTTTGCAACATACTGTTTTACATTAATTTTTGCATATTGTCCCATACCCCGTCCAATGCAGAAATAACCTGTTTATATAAGGCGTATTTCTTCTCGTAAACCGGTACATTTTGCGGATTTGGCTCCATTCTGTTTTTCACCTTGATCATGTGCTTCGCAGCTTCTTCAAAGTTTTTGAATTCACCTACAGCCACCGCCGCTGTCATCGCACAGCCCAATGCGCCGGTTTCACCAATATCAACTGTTTCCACGGGGTATTTCATGACGTCGGCAAAAAGCTGTGTCCACTCCTTGGAGTTAGCTACGCCACCTGCCAGGCGAATTTCCTTAACCGGCTGATTTCGTGTGGCCAGAAGTTTATCGAAATGGTACCTGTGACTAAAGGCTATCCCTTCATACACGCTGCGCATCAGGTGCGCGCGGGTATGATAGTTACTCAGTCCCACAAAGCTTGCTTTGGCATTAGGGTGTACATTGCTTGCCATGAGAAATGGCAGGAATATCGGGCAGAATTCCTTCACTGGAATTGATGCAACCAGGGTATTTACCAACTCGTAAATAGATTTTCCCTCCTGCTTTGCCTGTGCTTTTAATTCGGGCAGCAGGGTGTTTATAAACCACTCGTTGTTACCTGCCGAAGTCGGGCTGCACTCCTCGATCAGGTAATACTCCGGAAGACAGAAAATAGAATTCATCATCACGCTGCCATCGGTCACCGCCTCTCTTCGGATGTACTCATTGATGCTCCATGTTCCCGCAATCATACAGATACGGTCCTCGTGCGCCGCATCTACAGCAATGGCACAGGCATCAATATCGAACATTCCGCCTGCTACCGGTGTACCTGCTTTCAATCCGGTAAGTTTTGCAACTTCACTGGTAATATACCCGCAGATATCTGTGGAATTTTTGAGTGGCGGAAGCATCTCCATGGCGAACTCCAGGCCGAAAAGTTTCAGCAGGTCGGCATCGTACCGACGGGTTTGGAGGTTCAGGAAGTTTGCCCCGGAATAATCGGTAATTTCTCCATACGCTTCGCCGGTTAGCCGGAAACGGACATAGTCCTTGCACTCGAATATCCATCGGATGCTTTTAATACTTTCAGGTTCATTGTCTTTGAGCCAGGCGAGCAACGAAACGGGTTGGCAGGCCAGAATCTTTTGATACGATAATTCGAATACCTTTTGGGCAGTGCCATCTTTCTCCCATTTCTTGGGATATTCATAAGCACGGTTATCGGTAGAAATGATGCCGTTGCGCACCGGTTTATTGTCCTTGTCCCAAAGGTAAAGGCCCTTGCCATGACCGCAGCAGGCTATTCCGGCAACATCGGAGGCATCAACCTTTGTTTTGGACAAAAGGTCTTTCAGCACTTTGCAGTTAGCCAACCACATCTCTTCCATGTCGCGCTCTGTAAATCCCGGTTTGGGGGTAATCATTTTTGTTTCTACCGAACAAACGCCAACTTCTTTTCCAGTGGATGTGTAGAGCGCGGCTTTTGTCATGGTTCCACCGTTGTCCAAACCTATGTAGTAGTTCATAATTAGTATCGTTAATGCTTAATTAATGTTTATACATATTTGTAATTACCAAATCATATTTCTCATTGATAAACCGCAAGGCATCCTTAATCGCTTCGATGTTATCAATTTCAGGGTCGTTCCACATTTCGATCAGATAAGGACCTTTATAGTTGAGTTGTTCCAGTTTGGCAAAGCATTTTACGAAATCTACACAGCCTGTACCAAAGGGAACACATTTGAATTGCCCGGGAAAGGTGTTGGTTACTGCCCTCGTTTCCTTAATGTGTACTGCAACTATGCTTGATATACCCTTTTCCAGTTCCTTCTCCACATCGCTGCCCCACGCAGTGAGATTCCCCAAATCGGGATAAACTTTATACCAGGGCGATTTTATTTGTCCCTCGTACCAAAGATGTTTCGTGATGGAGTTCATAAAAGAGGTATCCATGATTTCCATGGCCAGCATCACCTGGTGTTTCTCTGCCAACCTGGCCGACCATTTCATCCCTTCAAGAAAGGCCTCTATACTTTGCTTTGTTGAAGGTTCGTAGTAAACATCATATCCTGCCAGTTGAATTACATGAATACCCAAATCTTCGGCAAAAACTATGGCACGCTCCATCAGGTCGTGAGCTTTATCGCGCAATTTTTTATCCGAACTGCCAAAGGGAAACCTCCGGTGAGCGCTGAGGCACATGGAACGTAGCGGCATTTTCAGGATTTGACATGTCAGGAGCAGTTCCATGCGCTGTGCCTTGTCCCAATAAAGGCGCTCCACCCGTTCATCGGTTTCATCAATGGAAATTTCTACATACTCAAAGCCCAGCTCTTTTGCAGCGCTAAGGCGTCTCTCCCAACTCCATTCCGGGGGAATGGCTTTTTCATATAATCCCAATAGGTGCCCGTTCAGCATTTCTTTTCTATTATTATTTGCTTTTACCTTGATATGAACCCCCAACCCATTCCTTGGACAAGTCAAAAGCACTGCTACGGTGCAGTTGTACTTTTCGCCAGTGGTAACCAGGAACGGTATTGATTGCCCGTTTGTCCGGCGCTCGAAAAATCACAAACTGTAATTTTAGCGCCTGTTTTGTCTTTCAAAACCCCGTAAACCCAAGGTTCAATTGTCCCGGCAAATTTCTGGCGTTCGAAGGTCAACGACGCTGCATCCAGTTCCGGAATCTGGTCCGGATCCATATCATTAAACCGGGCATCATAAGTACACAGGATTGGTCCTCGATAAACTGATACTTTTCCTTCACACTCCTTTTCGCCGTACCAGAGCCGTAACTTGAAATCAAGCTCCAGTTCAATTTTGTCGCCCGATTTCCATTTCCGGTTGAGCGCCAGATAAGTTCCTGCAACGGCCTTTTCTGAAATAGCTTTTCCATTAACCTTAATGCCCGTATTTGTTGACCAGAATGGGATTCGTAGCTTCAACGTAAATGTTTCCGGCTGTTTTATGGTCAATGCCAGTTTCACCAATCCTTCGGCAGGATATTCGGTCTCTTCCGTAATGGTCATTTGATTGTTTGATGAAAGGGAAGCTGTCATTTTCCCCGGGCCATAGAAGTTAATAACCGGTCCTTCACCGGATTGCATCAACGCCCATTGTGTAATCATGCCGAGGGGCCGGTATGCATTGACTGAGCAACAGTTCAGATCGGGGCCTGCATTTGGCGCCTGCCACGGCAATTCAACACCAAACATTCGTTTCCCGTCCATCGGCACATTATAGGCGCAGGCCCTGCCACTGTACGGAATTGCACCCAAAGCGCTGTTGAACGTGCTCCATTCGATTTCGTCAGCTACCTGTGAATTTCCTGTCATCCGGAGCATATCAACTCCAAAAGCAGTCCAGGCAACGGTACAACAGGTCTCAATCGCTTTCTGGGCATATGGCGATCCTTTGAAACCTTCACCAGAAGTGATGCCACCTGTATTATGGCGGTCCCCATCCACACCGGAACGCCATATTTGCTCCATGGCACTTCGATATTTCGTGTCTCCGGTCAGCCAATACAATTCTCCCAGGGCTTGCCAATCATGGATCGCCTCCCAGCGATGTCGTGGAAATTCGACAATCTGTTTTCCTGCCAGTGCGTATTCCAGATATTTCCCGGCACCTTCCTCGTTCCAGGCCTCATTCACAATATAATTTGCAAAATTCAGGTATCCGGGCTCTCCCGTCTTCTCATAAAGTAAGACAAGTGCATGACAAACCGCCATATTCATCTGTCCGCCCTCACCATCACAAGTCAACGATGGTTTACCAGGACCAAAAGTTTTTATTAATAAGTCAGCTATTTTTTTACTTGCGGTGAGTGCCGGTCCATACTGCGTGTCTTCATAATAGAGCATCAGCCCGAGCATACTGTGGTAATGTCCCCAAACATCCCAGTTTTTGCCCGTCAGCCGTAAGTCTTTCGGGAAAGGCCCCATATACCCATCGGGTGCCTGGCACGAAATAAAGTCGCGTACAAACGTGTCTATGGTCTCTTTTAGGGCCGGGTCGCGCGTAAGCCTCCAAACCAGTTCCGCGCCTGTCAGGTATTTCCCGGCAAACTCGCCTGCCCACGGCACCAGTGGTTTCCTGACAGGCAACCGGTCGCGGTCACGCAAAACCTGGAGCATCGCAGGACTCGATTCCGGAGTCTCCAGTAAAAACCGTTGAATCGATTTGTCGATGCGTTTATTCAGGTAGCCATCCAGCTCAAATGAAGCATTTGCTGCCGGGGTGAATGTCTGCTGAATTTTCGCTTGCGGTATGGTCTGTGCGATCGCTGCACTTAAGCAATAAAAACCAACAAAAAAAACGATAAACAGAAATTTACGATACATCATATTCAATAAATTAAAATGTTTGTAACTTTTACTTACAATGGTATTCAATGTGTATATTCTAAAAGTTGTTCAGAATAATCAATTTACATTTACTTTTTAATAACCAAAACCCAGTCATTGTCCGCGCCTGGAGTCCCTGGGGCATCAAAAAGACAGGTTCCTTTTCCTGTCTCCAGATTTTTAAGAAACGGTACCATTTCCTCTGATTCTTTTCCTTCTGCCCACCACAAACCATTACGGGGGTTGAACCAGTATGCATTTAGTTTTCCGGAGTAAAGCCGGGAAACATCCAGGTTTATATCCCTTCCGTATGCGGTATAAATAAGCGCCCATGTTCCGTCACCCCCACGCATTGCTGTAATTAAGTCAGAAGTACCATTAATTTTTGTTGAAGGTGTGCTTCCTCCATCGCCATCGCCAATCGTAATGCCATCTCCCTTTGTTTCACCTTTGTCCCCAATTATCAGTTCCTGATCGGGGGTGCTGTCCAGAAATTGCTTATCTGTCCACATTTCCCGGGCTATAAGATAAAGGTGCTTCATTTGCAGGCTACCGGGCAATTGCACCATTTCCCTCCAGTTGGATGGGAACTTGTACATTTCCTGCCCACCGTAAGTATGCCCAAACGCACCGGCAAATACCGTCTGATAAGCCTGATAACGAATTCCCCAGGCAGTTATGCGCCCTTCGTAGCGTCCTTCGTAAAGCCAGGTCGGTTTGACCGGCTTTAAATTATAATCGTGTGGCACCGACACAAACTGGTCATAAGGTGTATCCTGAATGGTATTGAATGTTAACCAGGGATCGTTATGGAACCACTCCGATGAGTTTACCGTCCACTTCCGGGGATGAAACGATATCAATATGTTGCTGTAATCAGCTTGTCCGTCCTGGACATCCATTCCGTTAACCCCATCAGCCAGACCTTCTGCCATCGCGCGATATTGTGGACGGTAATCCCTGACTTCTTTTATTCCTTTACTGGTTTTTGATTCATAAACAGCCGACCGGTCGCCACCATTCATCCAAATAACGTTCTCTTTGTCCTTATAGCGTTTCCCCAGCCAATATCCATATTTATAGGCATTTGACTCATTGAATATGACCGGGTCTCCCGGCTGTTCCCCATTATAACTTCCCGAAAACCAATCGCCCCAGGCCGGGTGCAGGCTTATGTAAATCCCGTTGGTACTGGCCATATCCACGATGTAATCGAGGTGGTCCCAAAAATCATATTCCCCTGGCACTTCCGGATTATTCCCCCGGGTAACAATAGGTTTAAGTGGATCAGGAAGCCCTTTGGCTCCAGGCTCAAATGCGAAATTACCATACACTGATATTCCGGCACTGTCCATTCTGTCGGCAAAGTCAAGAATCATGATTGAGATCATGTTGTATTTATTCCTTTTGCAGAAATCGAACAGTTCGGGAATATCCTCACGTTTCCCATTCCGGAGCAAAAACCAAAGTGTATAGTTGTTGAGGAAAACAGGCTTACCGGTTACGGTTTCCAACAGATGAGGATTGATGTGACTTACCCTTAACCGTTCCGGTTTCGAAACCTCCTGACTGGTATTGTTCCTGGTCCCACTGTTGCATGAAAAACCAATATAACCTAACAGTGTTATGCTGATAAAAATCAAAGAAGACGGTAATAACAATCGATTCTTTTTCATAAACTAAAATTTTCAATTTTGTCCAGTGTTCCCACTTTTTACCCCAAGTTTGATTTCCAATTGTTCGAGTGGAACTCCTTTAGTTTCGATAAAAAAGAACCATACAACAAAAAATTGAACGATCATCATTACCCCACCGAAAATAAAAGGAATAGCTAATCCAACTTTTGGTATTGAAACAATTACCGGATATACCTGCGCTGCAATAGCAGCCAATGACCAATGTGTAAAACTGCCCAATGATTGCCCTTTGCTCCTTACTTTGTTCGGAAAGATCTCGCTAATGTAAACCCAGATTACCGCACCCTGCGAGTATGAAAAGAAAAGGATGAATGCTGCAATACTCCAGGGAAATAACTCGGTAAGGTTTCTGGTCCATGCTATGTAGGCACAAAATGCCAATGGGATGGCAGATCCCCAGGAACCAATAAGCAGAAGTGTTCTCCTGCCAATCTTATCAATTGTCAGCAGAGCAACTGAAACGGCCAATACATTGGCGACACCAATAATTACAGGTTGGAATTTACCCCCAAAGCTGGCGCCAATCTCGTTAAGCGTATCATTCAGATAATAAAGAAATCCGTTCACAAATGACAATTGATTAAAAGCAGCAACCCCAACGCCCAGAAAAATGGGAATAAGATATTTTTTCTGGAATAATCTTTCGCTGACTTTTTTCGAAACGCTTTTCAGGGAATCAATGATTTCTGCCATTTCCTCGGCAACTCTCAATTCTCCAATCTGGACTAAAACATTTTCTGCTTCTTTTTCTTTATGTACAGAAACTAGCCATCGAGGGCTTCGTGGAATAGTAAATAGCATACCAGTAAAAAAGAGTGCGGGGATAGTACCTACCCCAAACATCAGTCGCCATTCCGTATGGAGCACATCGAGGTTTAACAGCCCGATCATAGCATTTGAAAAATAGGCAACCAAAATACCGAAGCATACATTAAACTGGAATAAAATAACCAGTCGGCCCCTTAATTTAGCCGGAGATATTTCAGCAATGTACATTGGTCCCAACACGGAGGACCCTCCAATCCCAATCCCACCGATAAACCTGAATATGCACAAAGACCAAAAATCCCAGGCAACGGCGCAGCCAAGTGCAGAGACAATGAAAAGCACTCCCAATATTTTTAGGCTGTCACGCCTGCCCCAAATGTCGCCTGGTTTTGCGGAAATTATTGTCCCAAGTATTGTGCCGATTAAGGCTGATGAAACCACAAAACCCATCGACCATTCGGATAATTGAAACAGTGATTTTACTGCTGAAGTTGTGCCTGAGATCACTGCCGTGTCAAACCCAAACAATAAACCCCCTAACGAGGCTACTATGGCAGCGCGTATTAATGTGCCTGTAATTTTATACCCTTTGTCTTTTTTAGAATTGTCCATTTTAATTACTATTTAGGTTTTCTGAAGAAATTTCAGCCAAACAAAGCGCTGCCATGTCACCAATATTTTCAGACAGTCCGGGAGGAACAATTTGGCATGCTTTACGAGATTCGGGTATTGCCTCTTCTGCTATCGAATCGTACATGTACGGTGCGATCAGATCCTTTGCCCTTCCGTAAATGCTGCCCAGGATAATGAGTTCCGGATTGAGAACATCTATTAAAATGGACAGTCCCTTTCCTAAATATTGGGCACAGGTTTTATAAATATCAATGGCAACCGGGTCGCCCTTAAAAGCAGCATCAGCCACTATCTTAGCTGTTAGCGCTGGCAGATCGTCTAAAGAGTTGCAAAAGGAAACTTTTTCTCCCAATTGTATTTTCTGTCTTACTTTCAACTGAGCCAATTGTGCTATTCCTCCCCCACTGCAAAATCCTTCGAAAGAACCCGCTTTACCAAAACCGGCAGGACCCATTTCGGCCAATCTTATATGACCGATCTCCCCTGCTAAATCTGATACTCCGGAATAAAGTTTTCCATCCAGGATAAGTCCGGCACCCATTCCTGTACCAAAAGTTAAAAAGATGATATTTTGGTACCCTTTGCCCGCCCCGTATTTCCATTCTGCAACTGCCCCCGCATTGGCGTCGTTTTGTAAGAAAGAGTGTTTCCCAAACCTTTTGTCGCACATCTCAACAATGGGTATATTATCCCACCCAGGCAAGTTTGGCGGTGATTGTACGATCCCCCTTTTACTGCTTAAAGGCCCTCCGCAACTTATCCCGATTCCTTCAATATCATCATTCAAGATGGAATGTTTTTGGAGCAGGCTCTCTGCTGTTAAAAACAAAAGTTCAATCAATTCATAAGCAGACTTATCGGTTAGTATAGTCTGTTTATCAATGATATTGAGATGATCATGATCTTTTTTACCTAAAATGACAGCACATTTGGTGCCTCCGATATCAAAACCTAGTAGCATAAATTATTGTTTGTCATTTATGATTGGATATATTTTTATGTCTTTAAATAAGACCTTGCCATGTTTGGCATAAAACCAAACAGATTCACCCTTCCTCCCGGGTAAACGGTTGACAATACATCGTTGTCCATTGATACAAACATCGATAATGTCATCCTTCATAATAATATCAACTTTGAAAGGTTTATCCAGACCAGATACTGCACCTATTCGGGTGTTTGCCAACGTAACAATTTGCTTGTTTGCTGAAAAACTTAACTTATATCCTTCTGATGCTGTATCTGTTGATCTTAAATACAAACCAACATCTTCATTGCTTCCTGATGGGGCAATTTCTAAAGTAATGCGACTATTTAAAGGAATATTAGCTGAGTAAAAAGATCCAATTGAACCTGATGCATCAATTGCAAATTGGCTATCACTTATCTTTTTTGCATTGTAGCCAGGAACAAGATTTATACTTAATTCATTTCCTGTTGCAGGAATCATTTCTTCTGGAAATTTAGTGGCCAATGCTCCATCCCCTAACTGAATTACCTCACGCAACAATAAGCAGCCTCCAAATAGTTCACCTCCATTGTCCTTATTATCCCTTCTGCTCGGAATCCATGAGGCTGCGATTTTTCTGCCATTCGGGGATTCTGCTGTTTTTACAACATTGGACCAATCTTCCTCGAAAGTTTGAAATTTAGGTTCTATCCATGTACCAAATGGCTTTTTGGACATCAAATACCGGGTGTTTCCACCTTGACTATACAAAAGATAATACCAACCATTCCAGTAAAAATAATCCGGACACTCAGGAACCTCTCCCTGCCCTGTCAGAATAGGTTCATTAACTTTCCATGTTTTCAAGTCGTTCGAAGATAGATGTGCCAGGCATCCACGATTGCTGTCGATTGAATAGCCTTTCTCGATGCTGCTTGAAACCAACAAATGAAAAACCCCTGAACTGTCCACAATGACTTTGGGATCCCTGAAATTCTTTTTATTATATCCTGGGGCAGAAGTGTAAAACGGATTAGGTTTCTGCTTTTCGAAATGAATGGCATCGGCACTGGTGGCATAGCTTAATTGTTCATTCACCTTTCCTTCGCTGTCTAAAAGCCTGGTAGCATAAAATGCGTAGAATTTTTTCCCATCGTTTACAACAGAACCTGTACAGATGGATTTTTCCCAGTCTTCATCAATACCTATAATTACAGGATAGTGCGACCAGTGTTTTAAATCCTTTGTTGTACTAAGTGTCCACTGATGGCCGCCTAAGCCATTTAACGCTGAATGATGGCTGTAATCCAATAGCCAATAAAGATAAAAGGTTCCATTGTGGAAATATGGGATACAATCGCCCACAAACAAATTATCCCCTTTAGGCGTGAAATACTGGATGTTTCCGGAAGACTGGATTTTTGGATTATAGTTTACACTAAACTGTGCAACAGCACTACTCATGCAAACTAATAAAAAGAATAAAATTGTTATATTCCTCATCATGAATAGATTTAGACGCAATTGTGTTTAACTGTTGTTTTTTTAGTTGTAAGCTTATGCGGCTATCATTTGCTATTTGTTTTTCCATGAATCCTGATCCATTCCTTGCTTTCAGTACCGAAATGAATGCTATGAGTAACTCCATCGAATATATAATCTACATATATACTTTTTGAGAGACCGGGCAGAGGATCACCAAATGCCTCATTGCTGTCCCATGGGCACCAAACCAGCTCACCGTAAAAAATATACTGTTTTAATTTCTCAGTAACATCAATTGTCTTTTGTCCTTTGATACCATATTCTGCTTTTATCAGTGTCCAATTGTTCTTAGTTAAATCCTGCGGATATGGCAGATTTATTTTAATCATGGTAGGCCATTTTCCTGTATTATACTCTTCGTGGTGCTTTACACCATCTAATGTATAATCAAGTAAAAGTTGTTTATTCTTTCCGGAAACAGGATCTCCCATCTGATACCAGATTGCAGATTCACTATACAATAACCAATCGCCAGACGTACGATCTGACGGTTTTATCAGGGCGCCAAATTTTTCTGTTACATCAAGCCATTTCTCACCAGCCCCGTACACCGCCTTATCTATCATTAAATTGCCTTTCAATTGCCGTTCAGGCGTTGGTGTTCCAACATTTGTTGATTTCAACGGGTTCAAATTTTCACTCGTTGAAGGCACGGCACTTCCAGCCGTAATAATTAGCGCAAAAAGCGCTACCCGTAAAATTTTCTTTTTCATAAGTTTTATTATTTACTTAAATATCAAATTTTGTTCATTCTGATTTAACCTTAATTTTAGTCTCGTCATAGTAAATAATTCCTTTGCTGTCCCAGTAATGTTTCAGTTTTCCGAGGGCTTTATAGAAGCGGTCGAAATCCTTATTGGAACCATTGGTCCATCCATCTTCAGCATAAGCGGCGATTCGGGGAAATACCTGAAAATACATTTCGGCAACTTTTGGTATTCGTTCTCCCCACATTTGGCATCCCAATCCCAATACCTGTTTTGCTTGTTC
>Ga0172379_10003743_pt1 | contig 23678 bp, 17 predicted proteins | sample GrowelOW334metaG_FD_119756 | JGI IMG/M metagenome (GOLD analysis project Ga0172379, IMG submission 119756) | Groundwater microbial communities from an aquifer near a municipal landfill in Southern Ontario, Canada - Groundwater well OW334 metaG | ecosystem: Environmental > Aquatic > Deep...
ACATCCTCAACCCCGTGCAGGTCAGCGCGACGAACATGGAGCCGGCCGAACTGAAGCGCCGCTTCGGCCGCGACCTGGTCTTCTGGGGCGGCGGCTGCGACGCGCAGCATATCCTGCCGAGCGGCACGCCCGCGCAGGTCGCCGCCAACGTCCGCAAGAACGTCACCGCGTTCATGCCTGGCGGCGGCTACGTCTTCAACAACGTCCACAACATCCAAGGCGACGTGCCGCCGGAGAACATCGTCGCCCTCTACGACACCGCCTACGAGTGCGGGTTTTATTGATGATGAAGTGAGTGAACAGCGAAGACGGGAAGACGCGAAGAAGAGATGATGAAATGGTAATTCTTCTTCGCGTCTTCGTGCCTTCCCTGTTTAATAACCGATGAAGATGAGACAACCGCCAGCCAGATTTGTCGCAGCCGTTCTTACGGCGATGGTTGCCGTTGGAGCCGCGACGGTGGGCGGGCCATCTTCATCGAGTCCTTACGACCGCCAGGTGGCGGAGCATGTCGCGAAATTGAACGACGCGTCACCGCACGTCCGTCTTCGCGCTGCGGAGTCGCTGGGTTTCCTGCGGGCGTATCGCGCCGAAGCGGCGCTCGTGGCGCGGCTCAAGGACGATGCGGCTGAAGTGCGCCGTCAGGCCGCGATGTCGCTGAGCTGGTGTGGCGGTCGTGCGGTGGTCGCGCCGTTGCTGGAGAAACTCGACGATATCGACTGGCTGACGCGACAGGCCGCGCATGTCGCGCTGACGAATCTCACCGGCATGGAGTTCCCCTTCAACGCCCTCGCGCCAGATGCCGAACGACAACGTCAAGCGCAGGCGTGGCGTGATTGGTGGAAGAAGGTGCCAGCAGACCAGCCGCCACCGGAAGTGCTTGCGTTGCTGGCAGGGCCGAAGGTGAACGTGCCGCAGTGGACGCTGACGGCGTCGAGCGTCTATCGCGGGCCGCTGGAAGTGCTGATTGACGGCGATCTCGAACCGGGTTACTGGCAGACCAAGAACGTCAAGCCGCCGCAATGGTGCCAGCTTGACCTTGGCGCGCCCACGGAGGTGCGACAGGTGACGGTCCACCAATATGCCGCCGGCTATTGCATGACCGACTACGAGGTCAGCACCAGCCTCGACGGCAGGAAGTTCGAGCGCGCCGTGCGCAGCAAGGAGAAGTCGCCGGTGGCGCTGGTCGTCAACTTCCCGCCGCGCAAGGCGCGTTTCGTGCGCATCACCAGCTTTGTTTCGGAACGGAAACTCTATCCGACGACGTTCCGTGAGATTGAGATCAACGGCCAGCGGGCGAAGCCCGTGGATACGGCGCTGGCGTGGCCGCGCGAGCGCGGCGTGCGCGCTCTCGGTGCGCTCGGCGGCAAGGACGCGACGGCAGCGATCATCGCGATGCTTGGTCCGTCGCCCGCGACGACGCCAGCGCTGCGGCCAATGGTGCGCGCAGGCATCCGGGCTGTGGGGCGATTGCGCGAGGATGCCGGACGCGACTGGCTCATCAGCCTGCTCGAAAATCCGATGTGGGCACGCTGCGCGGCCGAAGCGCTTGGCGATGTCGGCGACCGGCGCGCCGTCGGGCCACTGTTGACGGCTTACGCACGGTTTGCGAAGGGGCTGGACGAGAAGTATCCGGCGGAAGTTCCCGCCGATGACAACATGAAGTTCCCGTCGGAGGACCGGATGCTGGAGACGCCCTACTGGATCGCCCACGCGCTGTGTCGCCTGCCGCTGGACGATCCGCGCGACCGCGCGCGGCTGCGGGAACTGGCGCCGTTGATCATGGCGAACCTCCAAGGCGATCACGATACGTTCATGCTTTACCAGCCGGAGGCCGGCCATCTGCTGACGCGCTATTTGCTCGAAGCTGCTGGCATGCGACAGGAGGCGGCGGAGCAGGCGTTCGCGAAGCTCGGCCAGCCACGCCGCGCCGCGAACCCGGAGCCGGCCTATGTCTGGGCGAAGTTCGACGTGCGGCGGATTTCGCCGTGGCTGCCGTGCGTGTGCACGGAGCGAGAAGACCTGACGCGGCTGCTGCCGTTGTTGCAGCACACCAACGGCTGGGTGCGCATCAACGCCGCCAAGACTATCGGCTGGCTCGGCGACTCGCGCGCCATCGCGCCGCTTGCCGAAACGCTGGCTACCGCAAAGTCCGAGGGCGACTACGGCTGGAGCAAGATTTGGAAAGAGGAGGAGTTCAACGATCCGTGCCCGCGCTGGCGCGAGGCATTGTTGCGGGCGCTGGGCCTGCTGAAGGCGACACAGCACGTCACTTTGATTGCAAAGGTCTTGGACGATGAAGGCTCCGTGCTTGAGGTGCGTCACGCGGCCGCGGAGGCGCTCGCCGACATCGGCAATGGCGAGGCGCTCGCGGTGCTGCGGCGCACGGCGACGACGCATCCGTTCGGCACGGTGCGACAGGTGGCGCGAGACGCGCTGCTGGCGCGTGGCATCGAGCCGGAAGCGGCAAGAACTGAAATAGCAGCGGGCAGGCCCGCGTCACGGAGTGACGTGGCTACGGGACAGCCGTGCATCTTCGACGCGAAGTTCAACGCGCTGCTTTTCGTCAAAGGCGACAACGACCTGCCCAACACGCCGCAGACCGTCGAGCAGGCGGATCGTTGGCGGCAGACCTATGCGGTGACCGACGAAGGGCCGTCCTACCGGCCCGGCGACAACTTCTTCGTCCTCAGCCCGCCGCGGCCGGACGGGAAGGTAACGCAGCTCACGCACTTCAAGGACGGCTGGGTCGGCGAGCCGGAGCTGTCGTGGGACGCGAAGCAGGTGATCTTCACGCGGCGCGAAAAGGACAGCCTCTGGTGGCACGTCTGGCGGATGAACATTGACGGCACGGGCCTCCAGCAACTCACGCACGGGCCGTATCACCACGTCGGGCCAGCGTTCCTGCCGGACGGCCGCATCGTGTGCGCCTCCACGCGGACCGGCATTCGCGACGAGTATCACGGCTATTCGTGCACCGCGCTCTACGTGATGAACCCCGACGGCAGCGACCTGCATCCCATCGCGACGAACATCGGCCGCGACAACGAGCCGGCGCTGTTGCCCGACGGACGACTTGTGTTCAGCCGGCTGGAGGTCTTCTACTCGCGCAACAAAACCGAGTTGACGCTGCACGCGGCGTTTCCCGACGGCACGCACGACGTGGTGCTCTACGGGCCGGAACGCCGGAAGTTCTGGCGCGAACTCGACCACGGTGTCAAAGGCCCCGACGACGGCCAGGAAGCGCCGCTGACCCATCGCGTGCTGCGCGTCACACAGCCGCAGCCGATGCCCGACGGCCGCATCGTCGTCTCGACGCAGGGCGGGCTGACGCTCATCGGCCCGCGCCGCGACACTGAGCAGCTTATCTCGCCCGACTACAAGACGCGCGCCTACACCACGCCGGTGGCGTTGAGCGACGGGACGCTGTTGTGCGCGACGACGCTGAAGACGCAAGACCGCAAGAAAGTGGACCTCGGCCTTTACCGGCTCGATCCGCGCACCGGCAAGCTGGACCTCATCTACAACGATCCCGCCGCCGCCGATTACGAGCCGCGCCCGATCATCCCGCGCCAGCCGCCGCCGGTGCGGGCAGACTCGGTAAGCCGTGACGCCTACAGCGGACGGTTCCTCTGCGCGAGCGTGTTCAACTCGCAGGAGAAGGAAGTCGCGCAGCGCGGCCGGTTCGTGCGGCTCATCGAGGGCGTGCCGGTCGTGGGCCGGCATGAGACGCACACCGGCGGCCAGCCTGTCTGGAAGAACCACGGCGGCACCTTCGCCCGCGTCCTCGGCACCGCGCCGCTCGCGCCGGACGGCTCGTTCTATGTCGAACTGCCCGCCGACCGGCTTGTGCACCTGCAGGTTCTCGACAGCGACCGACGCGTGATCAACAACCAGTTGACGTGGATCTACACGCGCCCCGGCGAAACCAAATCGTGCGTCGGCTGCCACGAAGACCCGCACACGACGACCGAGCCGCGCCAGCCGCCACTGGCGTTACAAGGCGGCCCGCTGTCATTCCTGCCGGCCGGCGGCGAGTTTTCCTATCGCGCCAAGGCATGGTTCAAAGGCAGCCTGCCGTCAGAGATCGAAGAACGCACGCGCACCGTCCACGCCGTAAACCTGCTGGCGCGATGAGCCGACAGCGCCAGCCCCGCCCGTCACTCGGTTGCGGCCGGCTTCTTCTTGGTGGCCGGTTGTCGGATGGATGGCGCGTTGGTTGAGAGGTTTGCCGGCTTCACAGTCGTGCGCGGCTTGACCTGAATCGTGCCAGGCGGCTTGGTCGGAAGGTTTGGAGCCTTGGTGGCCGGGGAGGTGGCGCGCGGCGGCGGACGGCGGGTTTCGGACTGGGTGGACTCGGACGGTGTCCTTCGCTCAGCCACCGTGGACAACTCGAACAGTTCCCACCTGCCGATGCGGTCGCTCACAGCGGCGAGCAGGCATTTGTCAGTGACGCCAGCACGCACATACTTGGCGTTGGCAGCGCATCGAAAGGCGACGCGGTTTCCTGATTGCGGCAACAGTTCAAAGGTTTCCCATAGACCCGCCGCTCTGCTGACGGCACCAAGGAGCGTCTGGGCCGAGATGCCCCCGCGGACGATGCGCCCGCTCTGCACGCTGCGCAGCGCAACGCGGCCGGCGCCGAGTTCGTGCAACTCGAACGTTTCCCAACCTCGCGCAGCATCGGAGACCGCACCGAGTCTCGAGTCCTCGCCCAAGCCGGCGCGAACCCATCGCTGGTTGACGACGGAGCGCAGATGCACACGGCGGCCGGGCCGGAGCGACGCGGCGGGCACGGGTGTCTCGCTCAACGGGGTGTCGGAGTGCATGCGCGCGAAGGTTTTCTTGCCCGCGTTCACCACATACTCGGCTCGCGTGTCGTCATGGTGGCCGAGCGAGAGCCGGCCGAGGTGGATGCGCAGCGCATCGAGCGACATCCAGTCCGTGCTGATGGTGCGCGAGAAGTCGTCCACGCCGAGGGTCACGGCGACGCGCACTTCCGGCGTGGCGGAGACGTCCAGTTTGTAAACCGGGTCCTTGAGCCGCAGGTGGTAGTCGGCCGTGACGCCGTCCTGGCCTTCGGGCACGCGGAGCGCCGGCAGGGTGAAGCGCGCCTCGCGGGCGCGGTTGTCGGTGAAGGTCAGCTTCTTGGCCGGCAGGGACCGGCCTTGGATGTCGGCGGTGGCAGTAAGACTCAGCGACGAGTCGCCGCTCAAGGCGATGCCGGCCTGCGCGTAGCCCGACACGACGCCGGCGTCGAACCGTGTGTGGGTCAGTTCCGGCGGGATGGGCAGGTGGACCTTGGCGTCGGGGTCCGCGAATGGCGGTGTGAAGTCGCGGTCGTAGTTAAAGCCGATGGTCGTCCACCGCTTGTAAAGCAGGTTGGTCCAGAGCGCACGAAACCTGTAGCCGTAGAGGAACTCGAAGCGAATCACGGCCTCCTTGCCGTCGAACACCTGCGAGTCGGGCAGGCGGGTGGAGCGGTAAAACTCAGCGTTGCCGTTGACCGGCTCGGCTCGGACACTGGCCACTAGGTCGAAGGGACGATCCGCAGGGTCTTTCACGACCACCATGGCTGGCCCCACCTCGCCCGACACACGGACGGGCACGCGCAGGCCGATGCCATACGAGGCCCCGAGCGTGATCCGCGCAAACCCCGACGGGAAGTTCCAACGCCGCTCCCAGTGCCAGCAACTGCCCCGTCGGGAACTGCCCTTGGTGAAGCCGGTGAGAAACGTGGTTCTGAAACCGGCCTTGCCCAGTTTGATCTCGAAGGGCTTCTCCACGGGTGGCTCGGGCGGCGGACTGGTTTCAGCCCGGTCGGGCAGAAAATCCACGAACGGCTCCAACCGCCGAAAGGAAAAAACCCCGCCGTCGGCGCGGGGGCGCATCAGGCGGCCGTTGACCACCGGCAACGGGGCCTTGGGCACGACAAAGGTGTCCACCACCTCAAAGCTGCCCTGGCCCTCACCGATTGCCTTCAACAACTCCGCGCGACCGCGTCTGGCCGCGCGGGCCAGCGGATGGCTTTCGGGCAACGCGGGCAGTTCCTTCTTCACGAAGTCCTCGAAACCCCGGCGCGACTCGGGCCGGAGCTTCTCGTCCGTGAGCGGCGCGCCGCCGCCCCGGCCCAGGAACGCGGCAAAATCCGGCACGCCCGCCGCCACGCGGCGTGGCTCCTCCACCACGATGCCCGTGGCATGCACCAGCACAAAGGCGTCGTCCAGCTCCACAACCTCCTCGTCGCTTTTCGGCGCGCCAAAGATCGCCGCACGGTCGAGCCTCTTCACCGCGTCGCGCAACCCTGCCGTGTGTTTCCCCAGCGACGCGGACACCTCCTGCAACGTGATCTCCGAGACGTCGCCCAGCTTCACGCGCTTCGCCGACAGCTCGCCGGCCGCCAGCCGCCGCACCGGGCGCTGCTGCCGCGCAAGGCTCTCGCCCAACAACGACTCCTCGCCCAGACGTTCCACCAACGGCGTGACGCGCGTGTGTTTGGACAAATCCACCTGCTGGCCGGATGCCTGCGCCGCCAGTGCGATGGCCACAAATGCGACCCAACCCTTCTTGCAACGGAAAGACCACCTCCAAAAGATCGTTCTGTTCATTGATGCGACCTGTAACACGGCTTTCGTAGTGGCGCAAGTTCACGGCCAATGTTTTCAGGCAAAGCTGCGCATAGACTGGCATCCATCGCACGATTGTGATAAGCACGCAACGAGCCGAATGAGCAAAACTGTCTTACTGTTCTGCCTCGCTGTCTCAATCTTCTGCTTCTCGCAGGGGACCGCCGCCGAGCCGCTGCGCGTGCGGATGGAGAACTTCATCGTCACGCCTTCCACCGGGCCGCTGGTCAATGTTCACGTCCAAAACCGCAGCGAGCGCGCCGTCAACGCCGTCGTGCGTGTGCGCTGGCCCGAGGGCTGGAAGGGCGCACCGGCCGAGCAGACGGCGAGCGTCGGCCCGAACGCGACAGCAAAGGTGCCGTTCACGGTTGAGAAAGCAATCGACCTCGCGGCGAACCACTACGCGATCGTCGTCGAGGCGCGCGCGGGCGACGTGATGGTGAAGCGCACGCAGCAGGTGGTCTGCGCCACCGCGCCCTACTTGAAGCCGCAGGTGGACGGCAAGCTGGATGACTGGAAGGATGCAGTGCCGATCACGTTCACGACCGCCGGCAAGGCAACGACGGTGATGACGTGCTGGAGCCGCAAGCAGTTCTGCGTGGCCGTGCGCGCCGAACAAATGAAGGCCGGCACGGTGCAGTTCGCGCTCGCGCCGGAGAGCGGTGAGAAGCCGGGTCGCTACGAGTTCGTCGTGGTCGCGCCGGAACAGGACGGGCCGACGAAGTGTTTCCTGCTGATGCGTCCGGGCGATGATTTGAAGCTGGCGGAGCAAAGCCGCGCGCTCGAAGGCTTGGAATGTGGCGACGTGCAGGCGGCGGTTGCGCGTGAGAGCGGGACGACGTGCTTCGAGGTCGCCGTGCCGGTGAAGCTCGTGCCGGAGTTGCAGCCGACGCCGGGCCGGCCGTTCCGGTTCTCGCTGCTCGTGCACGAGGTTGGCGGGCTGCGTGACCTCGGCACCGTGATGAATCTTTGGGACGATCAGCGACATCCGCAGTCGTGGAGCCGGTGGAAGGGCGCGGCGTTCGGCCCGATGCCGTCGTTCGACAGCAACGTGGAGTTCGGGTTTTCGAGTTCGATCCATTGAATAGGCGAAGCCACAGATGAACACGGATGCACACGGATATTTGAGAGCGATGCGAGAGGTGGCGTTGTTTGCATCCGTGTCCATCTGTGTTCATCTGTGGTTCCTCCCAAATCAGAATGACTGAGGAGACGATTATGAAGACAATACGTGTTGCAGCGATGGTGTTGGCGTTCTGTTGCGTTTCTGTTTGGGCAGCGGACGACGCACTGGTGTTCAAGACCGCCGCAGCGTCGGGCGAGAACGCAGCCGAGGCGGGCAAGAAGGCCGCGACGGAGCTGAAGGCGGCGTTTGGCGGCACGGCGCCGAAAGCAGTGCTGGTGATGGACTCATTCGAGGACGTCGCGGCCAAGAAGGCGATGCTGGATGGCGTGGCGTCGGTGTTGCCGAAGGAGATTCTGTTCGGCGGCGCGTCCTACGGCGGTTTCACGCAGCGCGGATCGGTCAACGACGACGGCGTGGTGCTGCTCGGGATCGGCGGCGACGGCATCGGCGTTGAGGCGGCGCTCGCGGAGAAAATGGGCGCGGCGGGGCTGACGATGGAGAAGGATTTGGAGAAGCTCACCGCGACGCTTAACCGCGCTGGCGAGCAACTCGCGAAACAGTTGCCGCTCGACCGTGGCGCGCTGATGTTGCTCATCTCCGACGCGCATTCGCCGAAGAACCAGTTGCTGCTCGACGGCGTGCAGAAGGTCGCGGGCAAGAAGCTGCCGATCACGGGCGGCTCAGTGAACAAGAACGCCGGCCAGAACTGGGTTTATTTCCGCGGCGCGGCGCACACCGACAGCGCGATTGCGCTGTTGCTGACCGGCTCGTTCAAGGTGACGCAGACGGGCAGACAGGCGAAGACCAACGAGGCTGTCATCGAGACAGCGCGCGAAGGCTCGGCGTCGGTGCTCAAGAGCGCGCCGGCGAAACCGTTCGCGGTGCTGGCGTTCAACTGCGGCGGGCGCAAGGGCAAGCTCAAGCGGCTCGAAGACGAACTGGAAGCGATCCAGACGTCGCTTGGCAAGGAACTGCCGCTGTTCGGGACCTACTGCGCCGGCGAATACGGCCCCGCCGACATCAGTGAGAGCAAGGGCGACTGCACGCCGTGCGGCCGCGGCTGGCACGTGATGTTCACCGTGTTGACGAGGTAAACTCATGAAAATTAAATCAGCCGTCCTCATCGCGGCGCTCGTGGCTGTTCCCGCGTTCGCCGGCCATCGTTTCGCGTGCGTGGACAACGGCGCAAACCGGCTGGTGCTCGTGGATCAGGCGGCACCGGCGAGCGGCTGGAGCGTGACGATTCCCAGCGGCTCGCGCGATATACAACGGCTTGCGGGCAGGCGGCTGCTGGTGAGTCACGGCAACGGCTGCGGCATCTACGACATGAAGGACGGGCGTTGCCTGTGGCGGCTCGAAGGCTTCTCCGCCGTTCAGACGGCGCGACACATCGCCGACCGCGACGAGATCATGCTCGGTGCAATCGCAAAGGGCGCGGTCGAGTTCCACTTCCTGAAGCGCGACGGCGAGTGGTTCCAGAAATCCGGCCGCGTGGTGCGCGCGACGGGTGTCGAGCCGGGACTGTTGCGGTTGGCGCGATTCACGAGCGACGGCCACGTGCTGTTCACGACGGGCAACCCGGTCCGCGTTGTCGAGTGGGATCTTGCGGCGAACAAGGAAGTCTGGTCCGCGCCGTTCCCCGGCAAGGGCTACGTGGCGTTGCGGCGCGCGGACGGCACGACGGCGGTCTCGACTGGCGGCGCGGTGTCGGTGGTGGAGATCGCGCGCGATGGGAAGATCATCAAGACGTGGCTCGGCGATGCCTATCGCAAGCAGCACCGGCTCGATTGGTTCTCCGGCTTCGAGTTTCTGCCGAACGGCCACATCGTGGTGGCCAACTGGCTCGGCCACGGCGCGCAGGGCAGGGGGCCGCACGTGATCGAGGTGGATGCCGACAACAAAGTGGTGTGGAGTTGGGAAGATCACGCTGCCGCGAAGCAGGTCACCAATCTTCTGATGCTCGACGAAAAGTGACGCGGCAAGAAACTTCCGATGAACCTCCCTATAAACCGATGATTGGTCTGGCGTTATTCCGGGTGTTTTCTGTCCGCGCGGGAAAAGCGGTGGAGGGTCACCGCAGTCCAAGACGCTGCCGCGTCATTGGCAGCCCCTTCCTCAAACGCGTGAGCGTCTTGGACTGCGCCAGTCCTCTGGCGCTTTGCAGTCACCGTGCCTCCTCGCGTCGGCTGCTACGGTTCATGGCACCGATGCACGCCCAACATTAGAGGTCGAAGCTTTCTATGAAACCACTACGCATCCTCCTCCTCGGACTGGTCGTCCTTTTCGCCAATCTCTCGCTCGCGGCTGATTCGCGGCCGAACATCCTCCTGATCATCACCGACCAGCAGCACGCGGGGATGCTGAGTTGCGCGGGCAACCCGCATCTGAAGACACCGAACCTCGACAGCCTGGCGCGGACGGGCGCGCGGTTCGAGCGGGCCTACTGCGGCAACCCGGTCTGCGTGCCGTCGCGGTTCTGCATGATGAGCGGCACGATGCCGAGCCGCATCGGCATGGAAACCAACGGCGAAATCGGCAACGAGGTTCCGCAGGAGATTCTCCACGACGCGATGGGCGCGGTGTTCCGCCGCGCCGGCTACCAGACGGTGTATGGCGGCAAGACACACGTGCCGGGGCGTGGGAAACCGAATCGGATCGAGACCTACGGTTTTGATTCCATCTGCCGGGATGATCGTGATGAACTCGCTGAGATGTGCGCGAAGTTCCTGCGCGAGAAGCACGAGCGGCCGTTCCTGATGGTGGCGTCGTTCATCAACCCGCACGACATCTGTTACATGGCCATTCGGGCTTGGAAGAACAGCGGCACGGTGCCGAAGAAGGCGAAGGTGACACCGTTGAGTCCACCGGCCATCGAGTGTCTCGACACGGCACTGAAATTGCCGGCTGGTGTTTCCGAGGAGGAGTTCTTCCGCAGCGTCTGTCCGCCGGTGCCGGCAAACTATGGGATTCCTGAGGGCGAGCTGTCCGTGTTCGGTGGTAAGCTCGGTGGTTTCCGCGGCTACGTGCGCGAGAAATGGAGCGAGCGCGACTGGCGGCTGCACCGTTGGGCTTACGCGCGGCTGACGGAGCGCGTGGACGGCGAGATCGGCAAAGTGCTCGCGGCGCTGCGGGAGTCTGGTTTGGAGAAGAACACGCTGGTGATGTTTATAAGCGACCACGGCGACATGGACAGCGCGCATCGCTTCGAGCACAAATCATTGCTCTACGAGGAGGCGGTGCATGTGCCGATGATCGTCTCATGGAAAGGCGTGACGCAGGCGGGCTTGGTGGACCGCGATCATCTTGTTTCGACGGGGCTGGACCTGATTCCAACGATGTGCGACTTCGCGGGCGTGCCGAAGCCGGCGTCATTGAAAGGGCGCAGCGTGAAGGCGCTGGCGGAAGGCAAGCCGACCGAGCAATGGCGTAACTGTCTGGTGGTCGAGAACCAACAGGCCCGGCTCGTGCTCAGCGAGCGTTGGAAATACATGGTCGGCGCGAGCGTCGAGATTCGCGAGATGATCACCGATCTGGCGCGCGACACCGGCGAGATGAAGAACCTCGCGTCCGACCCGGCGTATCGCGAGCAGTTGCAGACCGGCCGGCGGTTTTTGAAAGAATGGTATGTGAGCCACGATTTGAAGCTCGACCCGAAGTATGTGGCGAGCCAGCAGGACGAGAAGAAATAATATAGCCGGAAACACCTCGGCGTTTCCGGCGTTGAAACAAGGAGCGGCGCTTTGTAAGCGCCGCAGCGGGGGCGGTTGCAAACCGCCCCTCCTTGGATAGCATCGGAACTGAGTTCATCATGAATCATAGCAAGCAAACAGTCGCCTTCTGCGCGCTCTTGCTGAGCGCCATTGCCGCGCTCCCGACGGCGGCGGAAACCAAAACGCCGAACATCCTCTTCGCCCTCGCCGACGACTGGTCCTATCCGCACGCCGGCGCTTACGGCTGCAAGTGGGTGAAAACGCCGGCATTCGACCGCGTCGCGCGTGAGGGCGTCCTCTTCACCAACACCTACACGCCGAACGCCAAGTGCGCGCCGTCGCGGGCGTGCATCCTCACAGGTCGAAACTCGTGGCAGCTCAAGGCCGCGTGCAACCACGTCTGTTTCTTCCCGGCGGAGTTTAAGACTTACGCGGAGGCGCTTGCGGAGCGCAACTACTTCGTCGGCATGACCTGCAAAGGCTGGTCGCCTGGCGTAGCCAACGACTCCAACGGCAAACCGCGCGGGATGACGGGCCGGCCGTTCAACAAACGCACCGCGCCGCCACCGACCTCGGAGATCAGCAAGAACGATTACGCTGCCAATTTCGCCGACTTCCTTGACGCCGCGCCGCCGGGCAAGCCGTGGTGTTTCTGGTATGGCTCCGTCGAGCCGCATCGCGGTTACAAATACGGCAGCGGCGCCGCGAAGGGCGGCAAGAAAACCTCCGACCTCGACCGTGTGCCGGGCTACTGGCCCGACAACGAAGTTGTCCGCAACGACATGCTCGACTACGCGTTCGAGGTGGAGCACTTCGACCGCCACCTCGGCCGGATGCTCGCCGAACTGGAGAAGCGCGGCCAGCTCGACAACACGGTCGTGCTGGTGACCGCCGATAACGGCATGCCGTTCCCGCGCGCCAAAGGCAACGAATACGAGATCTCGAATCACATGCCGCTCGCGGCGATGTGGAAGCGCGGCATCCGCGCGCCCGGTCGCACCGTCACGGATTTCGTGAGCTTCATTGACTTCGCGCCGACGTTCATCGAGGTGGCGGGCGTGAAATGGTCGCAGACCGGCATGGCGCCCGCGGCGGGCCGCAGCCTCACGGACGTATTTCGCTCGGAGAAAACCGGCCGCGCCGTTCCCGCGCGTGACCACGTGTTGCTTGGTCAGGAGCGCCACGACGTGGGCCGGCCGCACGATTGGGGCTATCCGATTCGCAGCATCGTCACCGACGGCTGGATTTACCTGCGCAACTTCGAGCCGACGCGCTGGCCCGCATGCAATCCCGAAACCGGCTACCTCAACACCGACGCCAGCGCGACGAAGACGGAAATCCTCAACGCGCACCGCAAGGACGCAAGCGACCGGCACTGGGCGCTCTGCTTCGGCAAACGCGCGGCCGAGGAACTCTACGACTTGAGCAGCGATCCCGATTGCCTGAAGAACCTCGCCACGAGCGCGGAGCATCAATCGCGCAAGGAGCAGCTCCAGCGGCGGCTTTTCGACAAACTCAAGGCGCAGGAGGATCCGCGGATGTTTGGCAAGGGCGGCGTGTTCGAGGCGGAGCCGTATTCCCATCCCGCGCAACGCAACTTCTACGAGCGTTATATGAAGGGCGAGAAGATCAAGGCGGGCTGGGTCAACGAATCCGATTTCGAAAAAGCTCCGCTGGACTAGGCGCAACCCATGAAACAGAAATCCATCCTGTCGCTGGCACTGGCGGCAGTGTTCGGCGTCGCCAGCGCGTTTGCCGCCGGCAACGCCAAACCCAACATCGTCTATCTGCTGGCCGACCAGTGGCGGGCGTCGGCGACCGGTTACGCGGGCGACCCGAACGTCAAGACGCCGCACCTCGACCGCCTGGCGAAGGAAGGCTTGAATTTCCGCAACGCGATCTCCGTCTGCCCGGTCTGCACGCCCTACCGTGCGTCGCTGATGACCGGACGCTACCCGACCTCGACCGGCATGTTCCTCAATGACGCGCACCTGCCGGACGGCGAGTTGTGCATCGCCGAGGCGCTCAAGGCGGCGGGCTACGCGACGGCCTACATCGGCAAGTGGCATCTCGACGGTCACGGGCGCAGTTCGTATATCCCGCCGGAACGACGCCAGGGATGGGACTATTGGAAGGCGGGGGAGTGCGATCATACCTACAACCATTCGCACTATTACGCGGGCAACTCGGACGAGAAACGGTTCTGGGATGGCTACGATGCGTTCGCGCAGACGAAGGACGCGCAGCAATACATCCGCGATCACGCTCGCGGCAGCAAGCCGTTCGTGCTGCTCGTCTCCTACGGTGTGCCTCATTTTCCACATGCAACCGCGCCGGAGGAATACAAGGCGCTCTATCCGCCGGAGAAGATCAGACTTCCTCCGAACGTTCCCGAAGCGATGCAAGACCGGGCGCGGCAGGAGGCGCAGGGCTACTACGCGCACTGCACGGCGCTGGACAAGTGCGTCGGCGATGTGCTGGCGACGCTGGCAGAAACGGGCCTTGCCGAAAACACGATCGTTGTTTTCACCTCCGATCACGGCGAGATGCTGGGGTCGCATGGATGTCCGCCCAAGATGAAACAGGTGTCGTGGGATGAATCGGCCCACGTGCCGTTCCTGCTGCGTTATCCCGGCATCCACGGATCGCGGGGCCGCGTCGTCAACATGCCGCTGACGACACCGGACATTTTCCCGACGCTGGTCGGCTTGGCGGGCGCGGCGGTTCCCGGAACCGTCGAAGGCGATGACCTGTCCGGTGTGATCCGCAGTGGGCGTGAGGAGAGCGACCACGCCGTGCTTTACATGGGCGTCGCGCCGTTCATCGCGCACGATTTCGCGAAAGAATACCGCGCGATTCGCACAAGTCGTTACACCTACGTCCGCGGCCTCGACGGACCGTGGCTCCTGTTCGACAACGATAAAGATCCGTATCAAATGGACAACCTGGTGGCGAAACCGGAGTGCGCCGCGTTGTGCAAGGAACTCGACGGACGCTTGCAAGCCCGACTGAAGAGGATCGGCGATGATTTCCGCCCCGGCAAATCCTACATCAAGGAATGGGGCTACGAGATCGGCCCCCACGGCAGCGTTCCTTACAACGTCAAGGACGTGAAGCCGCAGACACCCAAACGAAAGTCCACGCAATAGAAACGAGGTAGAGTTATGAAGAGATTGCTGATCGGAATCGTCCTGTCCTGTCTGGGGTGTTGCAGTCACGCGACAGCCGCAGATCGTGCGCCCAACGTCATCTTCATCCTCGCCGACGACATCGGCTACGGCGACTGGGGCTGCTATGGCGCAACGAAGGTCAAGACGCCGAACCTCGACCGGCTCGCCGCACAAGGACGGCGGTTCACGGACGCGCATTCGCCGTCGGCCGTCTGCACGCCGACACGCTACGCGTTCGTGACCGGCGAATATGCTTGGCGCAAGCCGGGCACAGGCATCCTGCCGGGCACCGCCGCGCTCATCGTCGAGCCGGGCCGCGTCACCGTGCCATCGCTGCTCAAACAAGCCGGCTACACCACCGGCGTTGTCGGCAAGTGGCATCTCGGCCTCGGCCCAACGTCGCCGACCGACTACAACGGCGAGATCAAGCCCGGCCCGCTGGAGATTGGCTTCGATTACGCGTGGTTGCTACCAGCGACCGGCGACCGCACGCCGTGCGTTTGGGTGGAAAACCACCGCGTCGTTGGCCTCGACCCCGCCGATCCGATCAAGCTCGACTACACCGTCCAGCGCGGCCAGCCGGGGTCTTTCGTCAACGGCATCCCGCGCATCGGCAAGCAGACTGGCGGCAAGGCTGCGCTTTGGAAGGACGACGAGATCGCCGACCTGCTTACGAAGAAAGCCGTCGCGTTCATCGAGAAGAACAAGGCGAAGCCGTTCTTCCTCTACTTCGCCACGCACGACATCCATGTGCCACGCGTGCCGGCGCCGCGGTTCAAGGGCGCCAGCCAAGCCGGTGTTCGCGGCGACGTGATTCAGGAGTTCGACTGGTCGGTCGGCGAAGTTGTGGCCGCGCTCGACCGGCTCAAGCTCGCCGACAACACGCTGCTCATTGTCACCAGCGACAACGGCGGCGTGCTCGACACCAACGGCCCCGACGCCGTCAACGCCGGCACCGTCGAGACGAACAACGGCCATCCGCAGAACGGCGTGCTTCGCGGCACAAAAGGCAGTCCCTACGAGGGCGGCACGCGCGTGCCGTTCATCGCGCGCTGGCCCGGCCGCGTCCAGACCGGCACCTCCGACGCGCTCATCTGCCACGTGGACATGCTCGCCACCGCCGCCGCGCTCACCGGCCAAAAGCTCGCCGACGCCGCCGGCCCCGACAGCTTCAACGTCCTGCCCGCGCTCCTCGGCGGGAAGCTCGGCAAACCCTGCCGCGACCATCTTGTCGAACACGGCAGCGTGCTCGCGCTTCGCAAAGGCCACTGGAAACTCATTCCAGCAACTTCCGGCGGCGGCAAAGGCAAGAAAGGCAAAACCCGCAAGCCAACAGCCGCCGAGCTTTACAATCTCACCGACGATCTTTCAGAAACGAAGAACGTCGCCAGCCAGCATCCAGAGATCGTGAAGGAGATGTCAGCGCTGTTGCAGACGGTGCGCGAGAAGGGCTGCAGCCGGCCTGAGTGACGGGAAGACCCAGAATTCGCCGCGTGTTGGCACCAGACGCATGACGAACACTCAGCTCCCGGCGTTCGGCAGCACATGGTTTGGCTTGGGCTACGGCGGCGTAAAAAGCTTTGCAACGGCGGCGGTTTTCGCCAGTCTAGCCTTCCGTCGTGAAGCATTGGCGATTCATCCGCTCTTGGGTCGGCGCGACGCTGGCATTTGCGCTCGCCGGCGAGCGCGCCTTCTCGCAGCAGCCCGCCGCGTTGCCCCAGCACATCAACGACGAAGCCTTCCGCGCCATTAACCGCGCCCTCCAGTATCTTGGCGAGACGCAGAACCCGACCGGCTCGTGGTTCAACGCCGGCAACATGGGCAGCTACCCGACCGCCATGACCGCGCTCGCCGGCCTCGCGTTGCTGGCCAACGGCAGCACGCCGCGCGAGGGCAAGTTCGCCCCGAACCTCAAGCGCGCCGTCCAGTTTCTCCTCGCCGAAGCCGAAGCCGGCTCCAGTGGCATCATTTCCAGCGCCATGGAAGGCCGCTCCATGCACGGCCACGGTTTCGCCATGCTCTTCCTCGCCGAATGCCTCGGCGAAACCGCCGACGAGAAAACCGAAACGCGCCTGCGCAACGTCCTCCACCGCGCCGTTGAACTGACCGCGCGCGCCCAGAGTCCCGCCGGCGGTTGGATCTATACGCCCGACGGCAGCGGCGACGAAGGCTCCGTCACCGTCACCCAGATCCAGGGCCTCCGCGCCTGCCGCAATGCGGGCATCAAGGTCCCCCGCACCACCATCGAGCGCGCTGTAAAATATCTCGAACTCTGCCAGAACGCCGACGGTGGCATCGGTTACTCGCTCGCCCAGCGCGGCGGCAGCCGCCCGCCCATCAGCGCCGCCGCCGTCGCCACGCTCTACGCCAGCGGCCGTTACGACAGCGCGATGACAAAGAAGTGTCTCGACTACGTCATCCGCACCGTCACCCCCAACGGCCGCGAGACCTACGGCCACTGGTTCTACGCCCATCTCTACATGGCGCAGGCGATGTATCAGGTCCACGACAAGCGATGGGACAGCTACTTCGTCGCCCTCCGCGACCGCCTCGTCGGCACGCAGAACGCCGACGGTTCCTGGAACGGTGACGGCGTCGGCCCTGTCTATGGCACCGCCATCGCCTGCATCGCCCTCCAACTGCCGTATGACTACGTGCCGATTTTTCAGAGATGAAGACCAGCCTCTTACCTGTCTTCGCTTTTCATCCTGATCCACATGGAACTGGTCAGGTGAAACAGAGACCTACCGTATGTGTATGTTGCGGGCAGGCTCGGGGATTTATTTATGTGGGGACTGTGTTCAGTAAAGAACCTCTAGACGAGAAACTCTGTCCTTGGTGCATTGCTGACGGGACTGCTCACAAGAAACACAACGCTCTGTTTTGTGACCCATCAGATTTCTATGCGGCTCCCAATACACCCCTCATACCGCAGGAGGAAATACACGAGGTTAGCCAGAAGACGCCGGGATTTGCAGGTTGGCAGCAGCCCACATGGCTCCATCATTGTGGACACGCCTGTATGTTCTTAGGCGCTGCGTCTCAGGAAATTCTGCGCCGCCACAGATCTATGCTCGAACCTCAAATTCGACAGGAACTCTGTCCGAAAGACAAAGACGAGGCGCATTTTCAGCAGCTCTACAACAGCATCGATACCGATACCGAAACTGTCGCGTGGCTTTTTAGGTGTCGAATTTGTGCCCAACTACGGACCTATGTTGATTTCCCATAACCTCAGAATCGTGCTGTCCAACACAATCAAGAACCACTTATGACAACCACACCCCAATCCGACCTCGACGCCGCGCGCCATTTGCAGGAAGCGCACGCAAAGCTACGCGCTGAGTTAGCCAAAGTGATCGTCGGCCAGGACGAAGTGCTCGACCAGATGCTCATCTGCATCTTCGCCCGCGGCCACGCCATCCTCGAAGGCGTGCCTGGCCTCGCGAAGACGCTCATGGTCTCCACCATCGCGCGCAGCCTCTCGCTCGACTTCGCCCGCATCCAGTTCACGCCCGACCTGATGCCAAGCGACATCACCGGCACCGAGGTCATCCAGGAAGACCGCGCCACCGGTCAGCGCGCGTTCCGGTTCCTGCCCGGCCCGATCTTCGCCAACATCATCCTCGCCGACGAAATCAACCGCACACCGCCCAAGACCCAGGCCGCGCTGCTGGAGGCAATGCAGGAACATCAGGTCACCGCCGGCGGCAAACGCCACCCGATGCAGGAGCCGTTCTTCGTTCTCGCCACGCAGAACCCGATCGAACAGGAAGGCACCTATCCACTCCCCGAGGCGCAGCAGGACCGGTTCATGTTCAAGATTTTCGTCCGCTACCCAAAGTGGGACGAGGAACTCCAGATCGTGAAACTCACCACCACCGGCGAGCAGACCGCGCCCACGCCGCTGTTGACCGGCGCGGAAATCCTCGCGCTCCAGCAAATCGTCCGCCGCGTGCCCATCGCCGACCATCTCGTCCAATACGCCATGACGCTCGTCCGCAAGACGCGCGTCTCCGAACCAGAGGAAGCCGCCGATTTCGCCAAGCAATACGTGAGCTGGGGCGCCGGCCCGCGCGCCACGCAGTTCCTCGTGCTCGGCGCCAAGGCCCGCGCGCTGCTCAAAGGCCGCTTCCATGTCGCCGTCGAGGACATCCAGTCCGTCGCCGCCCCCGTCCTGCGCCACCGCATCATCACCAACTTCACCGCCAACAGCGAAGGCATCACCCCCGACGTGATCGTCGAGCGCCTCATCAAGGAAACGCCCGCGCATGAGAGCGAGGCGATGAAAGATCCAGCCGTCAAGCAGGCGCTCAAGAGTTAAGAGTTATGAGTGAAGAGTTAAGAGTCCAGAAGCCAGACATCGCAGAGCGCAGCATTCGTTTCGCGCTCCGAGTCATCAAACTCTACAAGGAGCTACAGCCGGACAGTGTAGGGCGAGTCCTCGGCAAACAGCTCTTGCGGGCTGGCACTTCAATTGGTGCAAACGTCCATGAAGCCCAAGGCGGTCAAAGCAAAGCGGATTTCATTGCCAAAATGTCCATTGCCCACAAAGAGGCCCGCGAAACAGCCTACTGGCTTCGGCTTGTTCGCGATTCCGGTCTGATTGCCCCGAACCGTATCACCGACATCACGAATGAGACCGATCAGCTAATTCGCGTCCTTTCGTCAATCTTGCTGACAGCGAAGAACGGCGAGCGACGGAACCGCCAACTCTTCACTCTTCACTCTTAACTCTTCACTTTCGTATGCCCAATTACCTCGACCCCCGCGTTCTCGCGACGATCCATCGTCTCGACATCCGCGCGCGCCTTGTCGTCGAGGGCTTTATCAGCGGCGAACATCGCTCGCCCTACCGCGGCTTCTCGGTCGAGTTCGCCGAGCACCGCGAATACGCGCCCGGCGACGACCTCAAGCACGTGGACTGGAAGGTTTATTCCAAGACCGACCGCTACTACGTGAAGCAATACGAGGAGGAAACCAACCTCCGCGCCCACATCTTTGTGGACGCCAGCGAGTCCATGCGCTACCGCGGCCAGCATGCGGCGCTCTCCAAATATGACTACGCCGCCACGCTCGCCGCCGCGATGTCGTTCCTGCTGCTCCAGCAGCAGGACGCCGCCGGCCTCGCGCTGTTCGACAGCGAACTGCGCCAGTTCCTGCCGCCGAGCGCCAACCCCGCCACGCTCCAGTCCATCTGCCACCACCTCGAACAAGCCCAGCCGTCGCGCAAGACGAACGTCAGCGAAATCTTCCACGTCCTTGCCGAGAAAATCCGTAAACGCGGATTCATCCTCCTGATCAGCGACCTGTTCGTGCCACTCGACGATCTCTTCCGCGGCCTCGAACATTTCCGCCATCGTCGTCATGAGGTGATGCTGCTGCACGTCATGGACGACGACGAACTGCGCTTCCCGTTCGAGGGCAACATCCTCTTCCGCGGCATGGAGGAACTGCCGAGCCTGAAGGTCGAACCGCGTAGCGTCCGTGCCGCCTACCTCGACGCCGTCGGCAACTTCACCGCCCAGGTCAAGCGCCTCGCTGCCCATCACCGGATTGATTACCGGTTGATCAACACCAAGGAAAACGTCGGCGCAGCGTTGGCGGCGTTTCTGGCCGCGCGCACCGCGACGGCGAAATTGGCTGGAACCAAGAGATGATTTTGGATTTTGGATTTTGGATTTTGGATTGAAGAGGAACCGCGATGGACGAGAACGAGTTCAAACGTCGGACCAAACAGTTTGCGTTGCGTGTCATCAAGCTCGCCGGCGTTTTGCCGCGTGAGATGCCGGCCCAAGTCATTGGGAAGCAATTACTGCGAGCCGCCACCTCTGTCGGCGCCAACTATCGTGCCGCGTGCCGTGGCAAGTCCGTTGCCGACGTGATCAACAAACTCGGCATTGTTGAAGAAGAGGCGGATGAATCGGTTTATTGGCTGGAAATGCTGATTGAGGCGGGATTGATGCCGGAGACACGACTAAAGGACTTGCTCCGCGAAGCGAATGAGATTGTGGCCATGACCGTTGCCTCTATCAAAACGCTGCGCTGTGGCTCCGTCTGCCAATCCAAAATCCAAAATCCAAAATCCAAAATCGTGCAGTGACTTTCCTGAACACATTTTTGCTCTTGCTCGGCGCGGGCCTCGCCCTCGGCCCAATCATTATCCATCTGCTGAATCGCCGCCGTTACCGCATCATTGACTGGGCCGCCGCGAGCTTCCTCCTCGAAAGCTTCAAGAAAACCAAGCGCCGCATCCGGCTCGAACAACTGCTTCTCCTTGCCATGCGTGTGGCTGGCGTCGGTCTTATGGGCGTGACGCTTGCGCGGCCATTCGTGCCGGAGCAGAGCTTCGCCGCGATGCTCGGCACGCAGGCCCGATCCGACCACGTCGTCATCCTCGACGACAGCTACTCGATGAGCCAGACCCTCGGCAGCAGCACTCTCTTTGCCCGCGCCCGCGACGCATTGCTCCAAATCTCCGATCGCGTTCAGCCGGAAGATACCTTCGCAGTGTTGCTGACCTCGCGCACGACTGACGAGTCTTCTGCAATCCAAAATCCAAAATCCAAAGCCGAGTCCGCGAGACCTGCGCAGCAAATCCAAAATCCTGTTTTCGCTCCGGCGCACCTCACTGACCGCGGCGCCTTCAAGCGCGATGCCTCTGCGCTCACTCCCTCCGACTACTCCACCGATATCGTGCCGTCGCTGCAAGCCGCGCTAGACATCTTCGCGAATTCCTCCAACCCGGAGAAACGGCTCTACATCCTCACCGACTGCCGACGCCGGGACTGGACCGATGAGAACAGCCGCCGTATCCGCGGTCTGCTGGAGAAACTCGATAAGAAGGTTGCCCGCGCGTTCCTGATGGACTTCGGTGCTGCGGACGCGGCGAACCTCTCCATCACCGAGTTCGCTTGCGCCGAGAAGCACGTCGTCCAGAACCTTCGCGCCCGGTTCCGCGCCACGGTCATCAATCGCGGTTCGCAACCAGCGCTCAACGTGCCGCTGACGTTCCATGCCGGCGACGTTGCGTTGCCGTCGCGCATCCTCGACCGGATCGGCCCCGGCGAGTCTGCGGCAGTGGATTTCTCCTACGTATTCCGTTCCGCCCAACACTCCAACACTCCAGCACTCCAACACTCCACTTCCGCTTCCGTCACGCTTCCCGCCGACGCGCTCGTGCCCGACAACGCCGCGCATCTTGTGCTCGACGTGCGCGACGGCGTGTCGGCGCTGATCGTCAACGGCGCGCCCGACCCGGAGGCTTACATCAACGAAACCGACTACCTCGTCGCCGCGCTCGATCCCGCCGGCAAGGGCCTCGGCGGCTGGCGGCCGACCGTCATCACCGACCGCGAATTGCCCGCTGCGCAATTCGATAAGTTCGATCTCGTCGTGCTGGCCAACGTCGCCACCGTGCCGCAGGCGAAGCTCGCCGAGTTGGAAACCTACGTCCGCAACGGTGGCAGCGTCGCCATCTTCCTCGGCGACCGGCTTGACCGCGCGTTCTACAACGCCGCGTTGTTCAAGGACGGAGCCGGCCTGCTGCCCGGCAAACTCGGCGTGATGGAAGGCGATCCGAACAACGCCGAGAAATCTTTCCGCCTGAAGACCGAGACGGGCGCGCATCCGCTCCAGACAGCGCTCGGTGGCGAGTTGGCCGCGCTGCTGGCCGGCGTGCATGTGCGGGCCTTCATCCCTGTAGCGGCGGTCTCTGACCGCCGGAATCCGCAACCAGAAACGGCCGGCGGTCAGAGACCGCCGCTACAGCAAGCCACCGTCCTCGCCTCCTTCTCCGACCGCGCGAACTCCCCTGCTCTCGTCGAGCGTCGCTTCGGCAACGGCCGCGTCCTCGTCTTCGCCTCCACCGCCGGCGCGCGCTGGCACGACTGGCCGGCCAATCCGAGCTACCCGGTATTCGTCCAGGAGCTGTTCAGCTTCCTTTCGCGCACGCCCTCTCAGGACCACACGGCCCGCGTCGGCTCGCCCATCGAGCGCGCTGTTGAACCGCAGTTCATTGACGGCAGCGTGACGCTGAAGACGCCGCGCTATCCCGAACAACCCGCAGTCCGCCTGACGCCGCGGCCCGTCGGCGAACAGATGCGCGTCAGCTTCGCCGGCACCGGTCGCGCGGGCGTTTACGAACTCGCGCTCGAAAACGGCGCCTCGCAACGCGTGGACCGGTTTGCCCGCAACGTGGACCCCGCCGAGGGTGATCTCGCGAAGGCCGACCCCACCGCCATCGCCGCCGCACTTGGCGACGCGCCGGTGAAGTTGCTGCCCGATCTGGCCACCGCTGAACTCGACCTGCGCGAGCAAAGCCGCGGCAAGGAATTCTGGAAATACATGCTCATCGCGCTGCTGGCCGTGCTGGCAATCGAGCAGACGCTGGCGAGGAGGTTTACGCATTATGCATGACGCACAATTCCGGCACAATCTGGCGGTCTGTGCCGCCATCCTGTTAATCCAGTTGTTGGCCATGCCTTGGTTGAATTTCTTATGGTTCACCGTGGCTGTGGAAGGAAAGACATTTCCCGTTGTTGGGGGCGTGTCGTTACTGACATTGGCCGACATTGTTCCACTTGCGAGCGTCTTCTTCATCTTCGGTCTGCTGGCGCGCAGGCTTTTCAGGTCGGAGCATCGGTCTCGCTGGACGATTCGCTGCGGAGTGGCTTCCGGTTTCCTGTGGCTTCTGACCCATCAAGTTCATTTGGCCCCTTGCGCGGCTGATATCGAACACGGCTTGAACTTCTACTCGCAAAGCGTTGTCCCGCTGATCTTCTCAATGATCGGCTACGCAGTGCCGCATGCATTCCGAAGGGCGTCCACTAAGTGAACTGGTTTGCATCCAAACTCTTCGGCCTCGACGGCTCCGCCTTTCACGGTGCGCGATGGAACGATTTGTCGCTGCGCTGGGTTGGTTTGCCGACGGCGGCGGAGGGCGGGTGGTGGTCGCTGGCGACGCTGGCGTTGGTGGCGTTTCTGCTGTGGCACGCGGTGCGGGAGTATCAGCGCGAGGGCGCGGTGATCTCGGCGGGCGTGCGGC
>Ga0172379_10003744_pt1 | contig 23674 bp, 21 predicted proteins | sample GrowelOW334metaG_FD_119756 | JGI IMG/M metagenome (GOLD analysis project Ga0172379, IMG submission 119756) | Groundwater microbial communities from an aquifer near a municipal landfill in Southern Ontario, Canada - Groundwater well OW334 metaG | ecosystem: Environmental > Aquatic > Deep...
GTTAAGTGGAAACGACAGGTCTGCGCAGACCGGAAATTGTAGCGATAACCCGCTAGCTGTGGATTCTGACTTGAAGCAGCAAGAAATATCGAGCCTACGCAATAGGCAGTCAGACGATAGTAATTAGACCACCGCAGAGCAATCTGGGTGGTCTTTTTGTTTGTGCCATACATTTTTACTGCAGTCCAGGGCTGGCAGCCGGACCTCCTACCAATTGAAAGGAGGCGACCATCCTTTCTACTTGTGGCAGTAACACGTCTGCATTTTTATTATCCAGAGCACTCACGATCACAAAGGCTTGGCCATCCTTTAGAAATGACCACTGTCTCCATTGACAGTCCTTTTTTATTGTTGCCTTGGCCTTGAAGAATAGGGCATCGCAATTGCTCAGCTTGACCTCTTCCATGTCTCCAACAGTGACTGTCTTGTCAAACATTTTTGCGAACATAAGCGCATTTAGATTTCGAGATTCAATGGTTTTCTCGCGAGAAAGCCCCGAGTAACGGCCGAGCATATAGACGTCCATTCCAACTGGCTGCAGTGTCGGAATATACGCTACATAAAGTCCACGATCTTCAACTTTCCAGCCATCCTCTAGTTTGAGCGAATACGGTAATGGCATAGCTGGAGGCACCACTATCCACTTTGACATAAATGTTGGTTCGTAGCGCACGGATGATTGTGTCTGCCGAGCCATAGTCTCAAATAGCTCAGCGAAGGTCGGCAGATAGTCTTGAGCATGAACGCTCTGGAGCCTGGTGTTTGACACATCAACTGAGGTAGTTTGTAGATACGGTGCGCCCATACATAAGAGGAGGTTGTTGAACTCGTAAAAAGACCCAAGGATTGAAGAACTTTTCGATCTCTTATGAAGCTCTTTTAGCTTCTCTTCATCACTTAAATGCCAGAGAACTTTTCGATCTTTCTTTTCAAGCAATGTGGCCCAGGATGCGTCTGGTTTTGCCAAGGAATACCATTTACCAGATCCTTTCGACTCAGCCTTTTCCGCTTCAGTGGCCGCAGCATGGTTGGTGACAGCACAAGTAATGCATAACAATATTTGGACAGAGAAAATTAGATTCTGCCGGATTGCCATCGTCTAGTCCACCAAATTTGGGATTGGGTTTTTGAGTCACTGTAATAGATCTCCATCTTAGTCGACTGGGTGGCTTTTGGGTTTAATCCAAAATTTCACCCTTTTGCCAATAAATCGCCACACTTGAAAATGCACAATAGGTTCTCACCTTAGTGATTTGGCATCCCGTTACCATTTTTTCTTGCACCCTATAATAGGGAGGATTCATGTCTCAGTACCTGAAAAACGCTTGGCTGGCGTTCGTTGAGGCCGGTGAATTGGCGCTGAAAGAAGACCGCCTTGAAGAGGCTGCTATACATTTTCAGACTGCCTTGCGGGAGGCGCATACCTGTGAAAATGCCGAGCGCTGTTTTTCCACCACTTTTGATTTGCTTGCCGATACTTTTCAACGATTGAATCGTTTAGAACAAGCTGAAGAAGCGAGTTTGCGTTCTCTCCGTATCAAGCAAAGTTCAGCATTTTTCTCAAAGGCAGACGTGCTGCGAGCAATGCTCACTCTGTCAAAGATTTACTCTGCCCAATCAAAACTTGGAGCTGCTGCGTATACAACAAGCCGCGCCCTTCAACTCAGCGAGCAGACTCTTGGTGTTTCTCATCCAGCAGTTGGCTTTGTCGCTCAACAACTTGTTGAGCTGTACACCGCTCTGGGCTCTCGTAAAGAAGCAGAACTAATAAATCTGCGTGCCTATCTGGTGCAGCGAAATCGCTACCAGCGAGAGTGTGCATAAACCAGCTATTGAAAGAGAATGAACTATCGATTAGGCAATAGGCTCTCAGCCGTTAGTAATTAGGCTGCCGCTGAGCAATCTGGATGGTCTTTTTTCTGGGCACCTAGATGAAAATAGTGTATCTTCATTCTCTATGAGTGCCACAACGGTCATGAGCGCAGCTAATATCGCTGGTAGGCTTGAGAGTCTTCCAATCACCCGCTATCAGCAAGTAATCTTCGCTGTGATTGCGACTGCATGGTTTTTCGATTGCATTGACTGTGCTATGCTCACATTTTTGCTTTCACCGATTAAAACTGAATTTGGGCTAAACTCGGCGCAGGCAGGTAGTCTTGCTAGTATGAGTTTCATCGGCATGTTTATCGGAGCGGCTGCCTCGGGTGTATTGGCAGATAAGTTTGGCCGCTCAGTGGTTCTGCGTTGGAGCATCCTCATTTGGGGCGTAGCCTCGCTCTTGTGTGCTTTGTCGCCCAACCTTGAGTGTCTCATGATCTTTCGTGTCTTTCTTGGAATTGGCATGGCCATGGAGTTGCCCATAGCTCAAGCGCTCGTTTGTGAGTTTGTGCCAGCCAATGTGCGCGGCAAATATGTGGCCTATATGGAAGGTACCTGGCCGCTTGGCTTTATGTGTGCCGGCATTCTAGCCTACACCCTGCTGCCGCTATATGGTTGGCGCTCGCTATTTGTCGTAGAAGCACTTCCCTGCTTGTTTGTCTTAGCCATTCGTCGCTTAGTGCCTGAGTCTCCACGCTGGCTTGCTGGCGTGGGTCGCCTAGACGAGGCAGAGAAGGTGATGAGCGAGATGGAAAGACGAGTAAAACTTGCTCTAAAAACCGATCAATTGCCCGCACCGCATGCGGTGTCAGAATCTACAGAAAAAAATGCCGCGCAGAGCAGTTCTATTTTCAGCTTGTTTCAAGGAAAGTACATAAGGCGTACCACCATGGCATTGGCATTGTGGTTCTTTGCCTTGCTTGGATATTATGGCTTAACTTCTTGGCTAGGAATTTTGCTTGAGGGCAAAGGTTATTCGATTGCTAAGTCGACTGAGTACATAATAATTATTTCTGCGGCAGGGGTTCCAGGCTTTGCCGCTGCTGCCTATCTGCTTGAGCGCTGGGGTCGCAAACCAACACTTGCTTTGTTTCTTCTTGGTGGTGGCATCTCTGCTTATCTCTATGGTAATGCTGCCAATCTAAATCTAACTATGACTTTTGGCATGGCTATGCAGTTTTTTATGTTTGGTATGTGGTCTGCAATTTATGCCTATACGCCCGAGTTGTTTCCTACAAATATTCGCGCCACCGCTGGTGGCTTCGCCAGTGCCGTAGGCCGAGTGGGAGCCATGCTTGGCCCCTATTTAGTGGGCTTGCTGCTGCCTTTCGCTGGGCAGAACGGTGCTTTTGCATTACTTGCCGGTTCACTAATCATTGCGGCTTTAGCAGTTGCTATTTTGGGTGAAGAGACTAAGGGCAAAATTCTTGAAGAGATATAGTGCTTTTAGCGGTTGGAGCGGCTCTTGCCTATCGGCGTATAAGAGCTATTCTGTTCTTCAATTTCGGGTCCAACCACTGCTGGTGCCGTATGAATCTGTGGAATTGGTTGCTTAGCTTCGTAGAGTAAGTCAGCAAGCCGGCTTTTAATTTGAGCTGCGCTAAGCGGCCCACGTTCTATGTTCCGTGACAAAATCACTCCACGATTGCCAGGAACAAACACATAAGTCGGTCCTGCTGTCACTTTGAAATGTTTTATAAGGTCCCTATAAGCTTTGTCGTCAATATCGCAACTCAAAAGAGTAATCTGCATATGGTTGGCAGTTTGTTCTAGCGAATCTTTTTTGTTGTGGGCTTCAATTGCGCTGCCTAGCTCAGGGCTTGCTCCTGTTTCATCAGCGAAGAACTCCAGCACTACTGGTCCTTGATGCAAGCTGTGCATAATCAGGCTTGTGTACGAGAAATCGTCTGGCTTTGCAGTAGCATCCCGTCGTAAGAGAAAGTCTTCCTGGCTCAGCTGAGCTAGTTCGTCAAGATATTTCGAATCGGCTTCTTTGGGTAAATCAGAAGTCTGTATTCGCATTAAATTGCGATCTAGTACTGAACCATCCTTGGACTTAATTGTTACCTGCACTGATGAATTGGGGTCACCACAAAGCTCTTGGTGAATATCAAAATCACCCATCATCGAAGCGTTTTTGTGGCCTACAGACAACAGCAAATCATCTTTGCTTATGCCAGCTAAAGCGGCTGGCGACTCATCAATCACTCGTGTGATGACGGGATACTCTTTATTTATAAAGGCATATTGCAGTCCAACAATTCCTACATGTCCAGCATGTCCGCCATGAGAACCTTGCTTGGTACTCTCTGGCGCGCTCATAAGCAGTGGCAATGCCACCACAACCATGGTTAGAAGCACCAAAACTAGAGGAATTATTACGGCAGGACGCAACTAAAACTCCTTTTCTATAACGCTTTAGACGTTCCCTCGAAGGTCTGAAATCAAACAAACTAAATGCTATAACTGCACAGTTACCTGCTGGAGCTAAATAATGCTTAGATTCTTTTTCAATAATTCTCTCAGCTTACTTGCTTTGTCTGTTCTTACTTGTGCGGCGATTTTACCCTGCGCTGCCGAAGGCGATGCTGGCAGTCTAACAAAGAAGGCTGCAATTAGCTGTGAGAAGGCGGAAGCCATTGCTCTAGCCAAGTATCCAGGCGCAACTGTAGAAGAAATCGAAATCGAGCGCGACGAAACTCCAATGAATTGGGATATCGAATTGCGTAGCGAAGGTATATGGAAAATTGAACTTGAGATTGATGCCCAGTCTGGCGAGATTCTCAAAACACGTAAACACAGAATTTAATCGGTTATTAACTACTTAGCTTTTAGCGCAAACAATTAGTAATAGCGCCTTTTGTCTTGGCTCAAATTTGGTTATGCTGTAACAGTAAATTCCTCGCCTAGAAGCAGGCTTATGCGCGTCCAGCTACTTAGCTTGAGCCTATGTCTTTTCGCTATGGTTGGCACCAGTCAACCCAGTTGCTTTTCTGCGGAGGAGCAGCCACGACCAATTTCGCAGTCTGAGCCTGTACTCTTAGACAAAATTAGCAGGCTTGATGACAAAGAGAAGCAAGATGAGAGAGCCGCCGAGCACGAGTCTTGGCAGCATGCCACCCATGCTGGAAAACAAGCTTTATTGGCTGGTGACCTCGACGGTGCAAAAACCTGGCTAAAAAAGGCTTATGAAATCGCTCAGAGATTTGGTCCAAAAGATTCGCGTGTAGCGGTGAGTCAGAGCAATCTAGGCCAGCTTTATAAGGCCCAGGGCAACTATTTATTGGCTGAGAAGGCCTCACGCAAATCGCTGGAGCTGATTCGTCAAAACGAATCAAAAGATAATTTTGGCTTTGCCGTAGAGCTTAGCAATCTGGCTGGAATATTGAAGGATGAAGGCAAGTATGGCGAGGCTAAACCACTCTATGAGGCAGCCATCGCAATTCTTAGTGAGATGCGCGGCAAAGAATCAGTAGAGGTCGCCACTGTCTACGACAATCTAGCCTTGCTCTTTCAAAAGCAGAGCGACTTTAAAGCTGCTGTAGACGTGCAGCTCAAGGCCATCGCCGTTTATGAACGTGAACTGGGGGCTGATAACCCTGACCTAGCAATTGCTTTAGGAAATTTGGCTGAGAGTTATCGTGAATTGAATCAGAGTGAAAAGGCTGAGCCGCTGTACGAGCGCTCTTTGTCGATTATGCGCAAAGCTTATGGTGAAAAGCACCCGGCTGTAGCCACAGCCCTCGATAATCTTGCTGGTCTCTACGTCAAAGAGGGCAAATTGAAAGAAGCTGAAGACCTGCAACTAAAGGCATTGGAGACGTTCCGCGAAACTCTTGGTGGTCATCACCCCGATGTCGCTATTTGTTTAGACAACTTGGCCGATCTCTACAGTCGTCAGGGTAAAGGCGCATTAGCTCTGCGGAAGAGCGAGGATGCTTTTGAAATAGCTGAAAAGACCCTAGGTAAAGAGCACCCACTGTCGGTCGGAATCAAGCATCGTTTGGAAGACCTGAAGTCTCAAAATTCTAGTCAGTAGAGATTAGTTGACGTCGCCATAGGGCGGTAGGCGCATTTCTAAGTTCGATAGCCAAAGAAGTAGCTCTATCTGCCTATCGGCGGTCAATAAAGAGCTATCGAGTTCGTCGTCTAAATTCAGGGTGCTAGCCACCGCAGAAATAGCTTGTTGCTTTAGGCCAGCAGCAGACTGACTGCTGGTGCCGCTGGCAGCTCCGGCATTGGCGCCAAAGCTAGAACCAGAACCATATGAATGTGCGTTGCCGTTCAAAACGAATTCCGCCACTGCCACCCCTGCTCGTACGAATGTTAGCTAGATAACAATGACAGCTTAGCTCTTGTGAACCAGTTTTTCATGTACCCTTTCTCATAGCAAGATGAAGTTTTTTTTCGTTAGCTATTTAAGGTCGCTAGTTTTGGCTCGGTGAGCCGATTGGCGATTAGATAGGCCGGCTTTGTTGTGTTGCTAGATGGTTAAGAAAACGCCGCCAGGCCTGACCGCGATGCGAAAGCTCGTTCTTAGCCTTGGGCTCCATTTGCGCTGCTGTGATTTCTTGCTCAAGCGGCATAAATACAGGATCAAAGCCAAACCCATTGCTGCCCACTTCACTCAATGAAATATTGCCCGGCCAGTGTTGTTCGCAGGTGAAAAGTTCTTCACCATTACTGTCGACAAAGGCCACGGCGCAGACAAATGCCGCCTGGCGCTTACCAACTGGCACGTCTTTTAGCTCTTGCAAGAGCTTCTGTCGTCTGTCTGCGTCACTGCCTGGGCAGTAGCGAGCCGAGTGAATGCCTGGTCGACCGCCCATAGCTTCGACTGTCAATCCCGAATCGTCGGCAATAGCGGGGAGGTGACAGAGTTTAGCTGCCTCTCTGGCCTTGAGCAAAGCGTTCTCTATAAAGGTTGAACCGGTTTCTTCAGGATTGAATCCTTCTGGTGCCAGGACAAGCTCTAGATCTGGTGCCGCAAGGCTAAGGGCTTGAAATTCTTTTAGTTTGCCAGGATTACTTGTGGCTAGAACTATTTTCATTTTAAGGCTTACTCAAATTATTTTGTTTTTTTCTTGGCAGAAGTAGATTGAGACTTACTGCGGGCTGCAGCTGCGGATTTTTTATTGCCGTTGCCATTGCCATTTCCGTTACCGTTACTGCCGGTGCCATTGCTTGATGAACTGCCGTTCTTGCTTAAGGTGCGCGCACCATTAGCTTCTGTGTTTGGATTCGCGTTGGCTTTGACGGTCTTTATTCCAGTTACCCGAGCTAGCGGATTTGTGCCAACCACGCGCTTGCGGTGGTCTTTTCGGTGCACTCTAATCACATCTGAAATCTGAGATATTGCCTGCGAAACTCGTGCAAGCTGATCAATATCAAGCACATCTAGAATCAAGAAAATAGTTGCTGTTTTCTTGTCTCGATGAGTATCTACTCGCAAGTCGCGCAAGTTGACTTTGTGGTCTGAAACTTTCTTCAAGATATCGCCGGCGATACCAACTCTGTCTAGGCATTCGACCTGCAAGCCTGCTGGATACTGGGTATTGCGCTCGATTGACCAGTCGACTGCCATGCGTCGGCCTTCTTCAATTTTAGCAAGCATGGTGCAATCGGCTCTATGCACAGCAATGCCGCTTCCGCGTGATACCACTCCGGCAATTTCTTCACCAGGAACTGGCTGACAGCATTTAGCTAAGTGATGCAGCAGGCCGCCCAAGCTTGAAATATTGCTCGGCTTGTCGGGCACCATTTGTGGAATGGTGTAACCCTTTAGAGCAATTTTCTCAGCATTGTCGACTTCGCGTATACGATTAACTACTTGCGCTACAGAAAGATCACCGTAGCCCACTGCTGCTAGTATGTCTTGTGGATCTGAGATGTTGAGGCGCTTTCCAGCTTCTTTCAACTTGTCAGACTTGAGGAATTCGTCTAAATTGCCTTTGCCCAATTCAGCTTCGAGCATTTGTCGACCTTGCTGAATATGTTCTTCTCTATGGTGCTTCTTGAACCATTGGCGAATGCGATTTTTGGCACCATGGGTTTTGGCAAAATTGAGCCAATCCATTTTGGGTTGGCCGTTTTTGCTTGTGAGAATCTCGACGATGTCGCCGTTTTTCATTATCGTGTTTAATGGCACGATTCTTTCGTTGATGCGAGCACCAACGCAGCGGTGGCCAATATCAGTGTGCACACGGTAAGCAAAGTCGATTGGGCATGAGCCGTTTGGCAAGTCGAGAACGTCGCCTCTTGGGCTAAAGACAAACACTTCATCAGCGAAGAGGTCCATCTTCACTTCTTCAATATATTCGCCAGAGTCTTTGAGATCTTGTTGCCAGTCAACTAATTGCCTTAGCCAAGCTAGTTTCTTATCAGCAGAACCGTCGGCCTTAACCGCTTCTCCAGCCTCTTTGTAGGCCCAGTGTGCGGCGATACCATATTCAGCAATATGGTGCATGCGCTTGGTACGAATTTGAATTTCAACTGGTTTGCCTTTGGGCCCGATAACTGCCGTGTGCAGTGATTGGTAGCTATTAAACTTAGGCATGGCAATATAGTCTTTAAAGCGGCCTGGAATGGGCTTAAAGATTGAGTGAACAGTACCCATCACTTCATAGCATTTTTGCGTATCAGGATCAGACTCTAATTCGCAGAAGTTTTTATCGGGATTGCTGTCGATGATAACCCGCACAGCAAGCACGTCGTATAGTTCTTGAAACTCTTTTTGCTGGCTCTTCATCTTGCGCCAGATGCCAAAGAAGTGCTTTGGTCTGCCGATTATATCGGCTTTGATACCGCGGCTGTCTAAGTCTACTCTGAGTTTTTCCACCACCTGGGCTAAGTGGTCAGCGCGGTCTTCACGGCTGTCTTCGACAAGTCTTTCAATTTCAAGATATTCATCTTGATGCAGGTAGCGAAGACCTAGATCTTCCAGTTCCCACTTCATTTTACCTAGACCGAAGCGGTTAGCCAGTGGGGCGAAAATCTCAAGTGTCTCTTTCGCTTTTTCAGCTTGTTTATGGGGCGCCATGTGTTCCATGGTGCGCATGTTGTGCAGGCGATCGGCTAGTTTTACTAGTACTACACGAACGTCTTCAGCCATGGCCACCAATAGCTTGCGGAAGTTCTCCGCCTGACGCTCTTCTTTAGAGCTAAAGCTGAATTTACCGAGCTTGGTTACGCCTTCAACGATTCGTCTGGTATCAACGCCAAAACGGTCTTCAATTTCTTTGGGTTTAACATCGCAGTCTTCGAGCACGTCATGCAGTAAGCATGAGCACACTGTATCTATATCGGCATTGATGTCGGCCAGAATGCAGGCGACTTCAACCGGGTGAATAATGTAAGGGTCATCTGACTTGCGCATCTGGCCGTCGTGAGATGCATAGGCGAAGTCATAGGCTTTATGGGCGATGGCAAGATCTTCAGCCGGGCGACCCTGTTTCTCTAAAATGTCGAATAAGGGCTGACCGATTTGATCTTTCATCGCTACTGCTTATAAGGGTGAATATTAATTATACCCAGCGTGTCAAGTACTTAAGTGTTCTGTTGCAGCAGGGAGCGCAGTTGTAACTAAATTGACCCTATTTCTTCCTCATATGGGCGATTTACCCCTATTTTGACCAGGGAGTACTGTTCAGGTCTTGGGGGAAGGGGCTGCCTGAAGCACCCCAGTAATTCTTCTGTGGCTTGGTATGGTCGCTATTACCGTAGCTATTCGCTCTCGACCGCCTGTAATCGCTGTAATCTTTGTCGAAGACTTGGGTTCGAGGCTTTTCGTTGCCACTAGAAGCATAATAGCTGCCCGCTGCACTAGGGTCGACAGTGGCAGGTGCATAGTAGTTGCCCGCCGCTTTGCTGGGAGCTGTTTGAATAACGTTCTGGCTCGACAAACGCCCAAACGGCCGCGCCCAGCTATAGGCCGCCGGATAGCTAGAGCCAAAACCCGTTCCAAAACCTGAGCCTAATCCATAGCCTGCACCTAATCCGTATCCAGTTCCGTGCCACCCAGTTCCGAAACCCGACCCGTAACCACTATAGGAAGAGCCGAAAGATCTGTAGCGGTTGTGTCCGATAAGGCTGCCAATGCCACCAAATCCCCCAAATCCCCCGACATAGGGAATAGAAAGCGACGGAACGTAAGGAATGCCAACACTGGGAATTCCAATATTTGGGATACCTATACTTGGGATACCGATATGCGGTATTCCACCAACATAAGGAATGCTGTTAAAGGCAGAACGTCCCAATCCCAGTCCGCTGTAACCAAAGCCAGAGCTTGAGAAAGGTTGTGCCTGCAGGGGCGACTGCACAACTTCAATGTCGTGATCTGAAACAGGCATTTGCTGAAGATCTTGACTCTGAGCAGAGTTAGACATTGCCAGTAAGAGGCTGATAACAACGGCTGGCGCAAGGCATTTGATTACTTTGCTGATGGGCTTTGAAATTTGAAGCATGTAGCACCCGGCTGAAATATGCAGTTAGAAGAGAAGCCTTAATGAGTTTACTACCACTTCCTTTAGGTTATTAGGGAACAGCATGGCTTAATGTGCGTCGTTAGTTTTGTGAGTGCAAAAGCTTTGTCTGACTAGAAGCTTTTTGCCAGACAGAAGTTTTCGAGCATCAGGGGCGGTTATTATGAAACGTTCGCTATCATTAATACTGGTACTGGCATTTAGTCTAACAAGTAATTTCACCGCTGAGGCGAAAAGTACAAAGCATAGCACCACCGCTGGCGTCACTAAATCTGCATCTAATTCAAAAAATGCTGCTCATACTAAGACAATAGGCTTTGCCGGTTTGGAGAGCAAAATGGAAACTGGCATGGTAACTGCAGAAGAAGTAGTGGACGGTAAGACTTTCCATATCGGTAAAACTATCGTTAATGCTTCTCCTGAACAGGTCTTTGATGTGCTCACTGATTATCCCAATGCCACCAAATTGTTCGATAACTTGAAGAAAACATCTGTTGTGGCAAGCAGTTCTGATGAGAATACTACCGATGTTAGCTTTAGTTTGAAAGGCTTGGCCAATATCTGGAACTTCGATTATGTTTTGAGAATGAAAGAGACGTTTCCTTCTCGTATTGATTTTCACCGCTTGAGTGGTGCCTTTAAGGCCAACGAGGGTTACTGGAAAATTGAGCCACTAGATGCATCTGGTAAGAGAACTCTGGTCACCTATTCTAAATACGTTGATGGTGGCATGATTCCCCAATCAATGGTCAATAAGCAAGTCAAAGAAGCGATGCCGACAGTCATGGCTAATGTCAAAGCCCATGCTGAAGCCAAAGCCGTGCAAGTTTCACTGAAATAGAAACAGAAACAGAAATAGAGATAGAAATAGAACTAGAAAAATATTTGATGGGAGACACTAGTCTTCTATGCACAAAAAAAATGGTTTCCATGGAAACCATTTTTTATTGGATTTTTATTGGATCTAGCGGCCGTTAATGTCTGACTTAAATCTCTAAGTCTTATTTCTGATTTTGGTAGCAGGCTTACACTGATTAGAACGACTGCGTTCTCATTACTTCGGCTCGCCAAGTGTAGTAGAGAATCTTCCAGACCTGATCTTCTTTGATCATGACCACATCTAGAGTGCAAGGCACTTGCCTGCCGCGGTCTATAGCAATGCCAGAACCTTTCATGGTGCAGCGATCGCCCTCAGTTGCTTCAAAAGTGATATGAGGCTTGGCCACATAGCCAACTTTTAAGCGGGCTAGTTCAGACGTAGCTCTAGTGCCATTGTATTGCAACATCGGTAGACGAGAAGACTTGTACCAATACTGTGCCGCTTGCGGTAATTTAGTCGCATAGTACAAGTCTTTGATGTATCGATAGAATGTCAATTTCGGCTGACTATCGCAAAAGGCAGGTCTTACGCCACTCATCAATAACGATGTTAGCGCAAACAAGACAACCAGACATTTTTTAGCAACCGACATTTTCAATACCCCTTATCCAACTTATCTCTTCGCTAATTTGCGCGAATAGACAGGTGTCAACCAGTGGGCATACTGTTCTACTTCTCCGCGACAAATCTTTGTGTACTTGTCTTTGATCATCGTTGAAATAGGTCCTGCTACTCCACTACCAACAGGTCTTCTATCAATCTCTATGATAGGCGCAATCTGGGCTCCCGTGCCACAGAAAAATAGCTCGTCAGCAATATAAAGTTCGCTTCTGTCGATTTGTCTTGATTCAGCTTTAAGGCCAAGCTCCGCTTCCGCAAATTCCATAATTGTGCGGCGGGTTACGCCCTCTAGAATGTTTTCATAAGAAGGTGTGGTGATTAGTCTGCCATTCTTGACCATAAAGACATTCATGGCCGACCCTTCTGATACGTGACCGTTTTCAGAAAGGACTATGCAATCATCAAATCCGGCCATGACTGCGTCAGTTTTGGCAAGAGCAGTATTGGCATAGGCTCCCACAATTTTGGCCCGAGCTGGAATGGCATTGTCTTCAACTCGTCGCCAGCTTGAGACTTGCACCTTTAGACCACCAGCGCCGTGAAAATAATCGCCGAAGGGTACTGTGAAAATGCACATATCAGAAGGATTGTTATCGAGACTAGGACCGACACGGTGCACCGTCTTGTATGCGGTGGGCCGAATATAAGTATCAGTTCTAGGAGCGTTCTTTTTTACAAGCTCAACTACGATTTTGCAGAGTTCATCAACTGACTGCGGCACCTGCAAATACATGATCTTCATGCTATCTGCCATACGCTCGAAATGCTCTCTTAAGCGGAAGAGGTACATTTCTTCTTCTTTTTCGTTCCAGTAACCTCTGATGCCTTCAAAGACCGCCGTTCCGTACATGAATGAGTGATTCATGATACTGATTTTTGCGTCTTCAATTGGAACGATGTTTCCTTGGAAGAATGCGTACGTTTTTTGCTCTGTCACCGGCATCTCCTTTTGACCATTTCTTAGCTTTTGACTTATTCTTTTTGGCCGTTGCAGTACAAAATACGATCTTCAATGGTTCGTCTTTGCCCTGAATCGGGTCTCAGTTCAACATATCGAGTAAAAGCTTTGGCCGCTTCTGCCCATTCTTTATCACTTTCTTGCAGCACACCAAGTTCATAGAAGCCATCAGCATAAGTAGGTTCTACTTCAGTAGAGCGCAAAAATTCAGTTTTCGCTTGATCAAGCTTACCCAACCGCTTTAATGAGCGTCCAAGAGCTGTGTGACAGGCTCCTGAGTTTGGATATTTCTTGATCTTGCTTTCAAAAATAGCAGCAGCTTTTTCTGATTCACCAATAGCGAGCAGATGATTAGCCTCTTTGAGCGCTACGTCCCAATTAGGGTCGCCCTTAGCCTGCGCGGGCAGACTAAGGGACGAGCTCATCAAATTTATTGCCGCCAGCGCTAAAACCAAATGTTTTGCGTTCGATGCTTTCATGGTTCTAAATTACTTTGTGGTTGGGGTGCTGACTGATCTCACTGCCTCTTTAATGACAGTTTTGGCACCATTTTTGAGAATGGTACCGGTGGCATTAAAGGAGCGGCCGACTGAACTAGGATCGCTACCAGGTACTGGTGATACCACAATGGCAGAAACATCCATCGTCACTTTCTTGACTGCATCTCCTACTCTGGCACCAGAGCCTTTCACTATACTTCCAGTGGCTGAGTCTTTTTCGAGAGCATCAATATTGAGAACGGCAATTGTGTTGGTCAATGTTTTGATGACCTTGCCAGTATCAGGGTCGTTGATTGTTTTGTATGGACGAAGAACTTGCAGTTTGTCGCCGATGGCAAGACCGTTGATTTTGCCAACGTTCAAAGTGATTTGGCTACCAGTGACGTCAGCAATTTTGCCTTCGACGTTAGCTGCGGCAATTGATTGTCCATCAGGAATTTTGTTTGCTGCTGCAATTAGCTGGCCGCCCATTTCTTCAACCGATTGCAGAGTGGCTTCACCGGCGATTGATGAAGCAAAATCAGAAGAATCCATGTCGATGCCTAGAGCACCGGTGCTGCTTCTCTTCGACTCGCCTGCGCCGTGTACGGCAGCGAGAATTTCAGAAGTGTTGATGTCGATGATTTTGGCATCAACCGCAACTTTCACTTTGCTTTTGCTTGATTTGAAACCACCCAACATGCCACCAATGCCACCGACATAAGGTATGCCTGGAATATATCCAGTTGGCAATCCGCTGGTGCTCATAGTTTTGGTCTCATAACCAAATTGTGTGACAGTACCAGTAATGATGGCGTCGACGCTCAAGATTTTACCGATTTTGCAAGCGGTAGCTGGGTCGGCCCGGTCTGAAACTGAGAGATTTTGCTCTTTTAAAAGAGAGTCAAGCATTTGTCTGTCAACAACTGAATATGTGCCGTCATTAACCAGCTTTGTTGTAAGCAAACTAACAATACCCTTGCCCACGTCATAGTTGCCGGTGTATTGGTTCACTGCGCCATACTCAAAGGGCATGATGGCGATGCGGCGCTTTGTTGAAGCAAAGGCTTGAGGTATGTTGCTGGATGCCATAACAAATAGCGCCAGTACTAGCGCTGCTGTCTTTCGGAACTTCATCTGTCACTCCTTTTCGTACTGATTCGTACTGAATCTTGCTAAGGCTAAATCGCTAATGTCACTTGTATTCAGCGTCAGGCCTGGCAAGGCTCTAAATCTCTGCTTAGAGTCTACTGGATTAACGCCCTTCCTCTGATTAATAGGGATCATCCGACGATTTATTTTTGGCTAATCTAATTTTCTGCACTCTAATGGGCTTTTTTCGCTGGTCTAGCCATCAAAGCTCGATAGGTCGCACTTTTCTGCTTGGCAAGCTTGGAGCGCTTGCTTTTGCTGCTGACATCTTTCAATATGCCAATTGCTTCGCCATATCGACCTTTGCTTGCTTTTCCGGCGGCAGCTTTCAGTCGCTCTAGGGCATCTAGCTCCATTTCAAACTCGTCAATTAGATCTCGCACATCTTTGAAGTGTGGAGTATCTGGGGTAATGGGCCGAAGCAGGGCAATTGCTTCTTCATATTGATCGCTATCAGCAAGGTTCTGAGCTTTGATGATGCGCTCACGGGTTTCCATCTCAACCATCACGGCATTCTGAATTGGCCCCACAACTCTTTGGGAGGCTGAGTTGATAACGTCGCGGGCGGCGTTGTCTACTAGTTTTTTGTTGAGCTGAGCGGCGCCGCCGACTGAGAAGTCTTGATTGTATTTCTGCACAGCTACTGTGTTTAAGACCTGCCCACCGGCAGTTTTAGTGATTACTGAGCCGTTGTAGCGAATCGAGCCAGAGCCAGGATCTAGCTGTTCTGTGATGTTGCAGACGATATACCAATCAGGATTAACGGTGCTCACGACCACATCGGTCAAATTGCTCAACGAATTGGTGACACGATCAACGATTTCTTGTTCGATGCCACTACCGCTGGCCGAAACCACAGCGATGCGCACTGGCGGAGCTGCCCAGGCTGAGGTAATGGTGAAAGCGGCAGTTACCATCACGGTGGCTGCTGTGAGGAGCAGCCTAGCTAGTTGTCTCATCCTCGGAAATATCCCCCTATTTACTCGCCTTTGTCCATTGCTTGGTTGGCTAAAAGATCGGCTTCTTTATTGTATTCACGTCGCACGTGCTCAATGTTGAACTTCTTAAATTGCCGCTGCAGTCGCTTTGCTTCATTGAAGAGTGGAATCAGACCTTCATTTTTGCAGCGATACTGACCTTTTATTTGTTTCACGATGAGCTCAGAGTCCATTCTTACTTCAACTTCTGAGAAGCCCATTGCAAGAGCTTTTTCAAGGCCAATTAGAAGCCCAGTGTATTCGGCGACATTGTTGGTGGCAATGCCGACAAATTTAGATAGGCTGGCCAAAACTTCGCCATCAATGCTGCCCGATTTAACCACTGCGCCGCAACCCGAAGGCCCAGGATTGCCTCTGGAGCCGCCGTCCGCAAAGACGACAGCGACTGTGGTTGGACTTGGCCTAGCTTGTGTATTTTCTAGAGCGTTTGTCATTTCTTACCGGTGGCACCCAGTTGTTCAGCAACAATATTTTTGAACCTTGCTATTGCTTCATTGATTTTTGCCGGTTCTTTACCACCAGCTGAAGCAATGTCGTCACGTCCGCCGCCCTTGCCGCCGACAATGGTGGCTACCTCGCCAACAGCTTTGCCGCTCTTGAAACCTTGTTTGACGAGTTCTGGCGAGGCCGCTACCACTAGACTGACTGTCTCTCCCTGTGAGGAGGCGAGCAGGCAGAGGGTGTTGGCATGGTTGGCTTTGATGCTTTCGGCAATTAATTTGAGCGATTGTCCACTCAGTTCAGGAACAACGCAGGCAATTATTGAAGTAGAACCAACTTTTTCGGCTTTAGCTACAATATCGGCTACACGACTCAATGCCAGCTTCTCTTCTAGGGCTTGCAGAGCTTTCTCTTTTGCCTTCAAATCACTTTGTAGTCTCTCGATTTGTGCCACCATTTCTGCTGGCTTGACCTTGAGCTTGTCTGTGGCATCGCCTAGATACTTCAACTGATCGGCAATATAGTTCCAGGCCCGCGGTCCTGAATAGGCTTCGATTCGGCGGGTGCCTTGGGCGACACTGCCTTCAGAGATTATTTTGATTTGTCCGATTTCAGAAGTGTTCGACACATGGGTGCCTCCGCAAAATTCTAAGGAGAAGTCTCCCATTTTTACGACTCGAACTACGTCTCCGTACTTCTCGCCGAACATTGCAATAGCGCCTGTAGCCTTAGCTTCGTCGATAGTCATTTCTTGAGTGACAACGTCGCTATTTGAGCGCACCCATTCATTCATCAATGCTTCGACTCTCGCCAAGTCTTCTTTGTTTGGTTGTTTATCTAGAGTAAAGTCAAAGCGCATTGCATTTGGTCCAACCTGTGAACCTGCTTGTACGACTTGTTTTCCGAAGATTTCGCGGATAGCAGCATGAAATACGTGAGCGGTTGAGTGGTGCAATATTGTTGCCACTCTTCTGGCTTTGTCAACGATTGAATGCAGCGCTTGCCCGGCCTCGATGGCACCGGCCATGGTGCGCACTCGGTGTATGTGCAGGCCTTCGTGCTTTTTGGTGTCGAGCACTTGCAGGCGAACATCTGGGTTCTCCAGTATGCCAATGTCACCCAACTGGCCGCCTGATTCTCCATAAAAAGGAGTTTGGTCGAGAATGATATCGACTTCGTCACCTTCGTTGGCTACATCAATTACTTTGCCGTCTTTCAAAACGGCTAGTACTTTGCCAGTGTCATCTTGTTTTGAGTAACCGGTAAATTTAGTGGTGCCATGCTGCTTGAGCACTTCACCGAGTGCATTCTCGCCGGTCATAATCACATTAAACTTGTTCACAGAAGAAACAGCTTCGTGCTTACTTCTGGCTTGAGCGAAGGCTTCCATGTCAACTTTCTTGCCGCGCTCTAAGGCAATTTCAGCTGTTAGTTCAATGGGGAAGCCGAAAGTCGCATAGAGATTGAAAGCTTCTTCGCCAGCCACAGTTGTGTCTGGGCGGTTGAGAATTTCTTCAAGCAGGGCTGAGCCGCGGTCAATAGTTTTAGAGAAACGCTCTTCTTCTTCTCTAATGACGCGGGTGATTTGTTCTTGATTGGCAGTCAGTTCTGGATAGACTTTGCCATAGATGTCTAGCACTACCGGAACGAGTTTGTGGATGAACGGCTCAGTGATTCCCAGCAAGCGGCCAAAGCGGGCTGCTCTTCTTAGAATGAAACGCAAAACGTAGCCGCGACCTATATTGCTTGTTCTTACTCCGTCAGCGATAAGAAAACTAATGCAGCGGGCATGGTCGGCAATAATTTTGAGATAGCTATCTTGCTTCCACTCAGGTGAATCGGCCTGGCTTTCCCATGAACCGGCGATGACGCCACCAGTGTATTTGACACCAGACATTTCGCTCACTTTTTCAAGGATGGGCATAAACAGGTCTGTTTCAAAAGTATTGTTTTTGCCTTGCTTAACGAGAGCAATGCGCTCCAGGCCGGCGCCGGTGTCAACGTTCTTGTTGGCAAGGGCAGTGAATTGGCCATTTTCGTCTTTGAAGAGTTCCATGAACACAAGGTTCCAGATCTCTAAATAACGATCGCCATCAACGCCGTTATAACAATAATCTTCAAAGCTCTCAGGACCGTATGCTTCGCCGCGGTCGTAGAAAATTTCTGAGCAAGGTCCGCAGGGGCCGGTTGGACCAGGCGGACCCCAGAAGTTATCTTTTCGGCTCATTCTGAATATGCGATCGAGGGGTACTCCCACTTGCTTGTGCCAAATATCGGCAGCTTCGTCGTCGGCGGGGTTTTGCTCATCTCCCTTGAAAACTGTGACATAGAGCTTGTCTGGCTCTAGACCGAGCTCTTTGGTGACAAATTCCCAGGCCCACGGAATAATCTCTTTTTTGAAGTAGTCGCCGAAGCTAAAATTGCCCAGCATTTCAAAGAAACTGTGATGCCTAGAAGTGCGACCAATGTTTTCGATATCTGAGTCTTTGCCGCCGGCCCGGGCGCATTTTTGCACCGTCACAACCCGAGGGGGATTGGTCGGCTCGGCTTGACCTAAGAAAATTGGAACGAACTGCACCATTCCCGCTGAGGTTAGTAGTAAAGTGGGGTTGTCGGGGATTAAGCTCGAGCTAGGCTTGTGCAGGTGTCCGCGTTTATCTTTGAAATATGAAACGAATTTGTCGCGAATCTCGCTGCCCGAAAGCGTCATAAGGTCCTCCCTGACTCTTGGTTGGCAATCTAACTTATTGGTTGCCAATCAGTTATTGCCAATTTTGGTCATCGTATGTTTGCAGAAACAGCGATTATAGCTCACATTAGCCATACTTACTGATTCTCTAGCTGGCTCTCTAGCTGCTCTGTAGGATAAGGTGACTTTATGCTCAATAAAGTCGCAGTTTGAGACCTCTGTATAGAGCCTTCACACAGTCTTAATTATGTTGAAAATGGCCGCCTCAATCTGCTAATCTTTAGTTTGCCGTAACACTAGATTTGTGCTTCTACGGGCATCCAGAGGCTATTTTAAGTTGAAGCTCAAGAAAGTCCTTGTCGTTCATAAAAAATCAACTTACCAGATTCAGGCTGAAGAACATAAAGAATCACGTTTTCTCAAGTTGATAGCGGAAGGCAATGAAGTCGTCAATCGTGTGCGCTTGGCCCACGAAGAGCATGTCGATACACTGGCACGGGTGGAAGACGAGTTATCTAGTCGCGGTATTGCTTACCAGTCTCTCAGTCGTTCTCAGGTTGCTGAAACGGTTGAAGATGTCGATTTATTGATTGCAGTGGGCGGAGATGGCACGTTTTTAGATGCTTCTCATGCGCTCAAAGATGTTCCAGCACTCGGTGTTAATTCTTCGCGCTCGTCTAGTTTTGGCCATTTTTGCATGGCCAATAGAGAGAATTTTTCGTCAATTTTGGACCAGATTGAAACCGAAATGATTTCGCCCCTGAGCATTTTGCGCTTGGGTATTACCATCAATGGTCAGCCAATCAAAGAACTGGTTTTGAATGAAGTGCTAGTCGCTCACAGCTCTCCAGCGGCAACTAGTCGCTACTTAATTGAGGTGGGTGAACATAAAGAAGAACAGCGCTCGTCTGGTATTTGGGTTAGTACTCCAGCTGGTTCTACCGGCTCGCTGCGCTCTGCTGGTGGCAACATCATGGGTCTACCCGAGCGCAAGTTTCAGTATATGGTGCGTGAAGCCTGTATGCGACCTGGTCAGAGTTGGCAGCTGCTGGACGGCACCCTCGATGAAAACGAAAGTATGCGTATAGTCAGTGAGATGCGCACCGGAGAGGTATACATCGACGGGCCGCACATTATTCATACACTTACTCTTGGCGATGAACTTCTGATTCGTCCGAGTGCGCATAACTTAAGGGCCTTTATTCACTCTAGTGTTAACGACGTATTCTTGAAGGCTAAGCACTAAATTCTCAATTGCAGGTAGAAGAAATGGCCGATGACGGCAAACTAACAAGCTCAGACCATGCCGCTATTTTGGTTGCTCAGCTGACCGCAGCTACGATTCGCAAACTGGGCCTAGGACTCGGCTCTAATTTACCTGGTCGCTTGGCTCGCAAAGTCTCTCCTACGGTCTTAAGTCACCTTTCGTCTCAAACTTCTCGTGGTGTCATTGCTGTCACTGGCACCAATGGTAAGAGCACCACAAGCGGTATCTTATCTTCTATTTTGCGAACTGCTGGTTTTACTTTTGCCCATAACCGTCAGGGGGCAAATCTCGTTACTGGTATTACAGCATCTTTGATTGAGTCTTCTAATTGGAAAACAGGTATAGCAGCTGATCTGTGCTTGTTTGAAATTGATGAGGCCGCCCTGCCAGTAGTGGCTAAAGAAGTAAAAATAAACAGTGTTGTGGTTACTAATTTGTTCCGTGATCAACTGGACCGCTTTGGTGAACTTGATACCACCGCTAAGTTGATTAACTCTGGCATCAATATCAATCAATCGCTGGCCATCCTAAACAGCGATGACCCCAATGTTAGCCAGTTGGCGCCCGATGTTGAACATTTATTCTTTGGGCTCGAATCAGTGGTGCAGACGGCCTCTGAAATTGCTGCTGATGCGAAAAACTCAGCCAATATGGAGCTTTCATACTGCGGTAAATGCGGTAAAGAAGTGAGCTACACCAAAGTCTTCTATGGCCAGATGGGACATTGGTTCTGTCAGGGCTGTGATTTTAAGCGACCGACACCGACCATTGTCGCTCGTGATGTCGAAGTCAGCGCTACCCAGAGTCGCTTTAAGCTCGTTATCGATGGTAAGGTCGAAGAGTGCGTTTTGCCTCTTCCTGGTTTGTTCAATGTCTACAATGCTCTAGCCGCCGCTGCTGCTGCCCATCATCTTGGTGCCAGTCGTGAAGCCATTCGTTATGGCATGAAAGAGTACTCGACACTTTTCGGTCGATCCGAAAGAATGACTATTGAAGGTAAGTCGGTGATCGTCCAGCTGATAAAAAATCCAGCCGGGGCAACGCAGGCTTTAGCATCATGCGTTAAAGACAGCAAAGCCAAAGTTTTGATTGCTATCAATGATAATTTGGCCGACGGCCGCGACATATCATGGTTGTGGGACGCCGATTTTGAACAACTCGCTAGCCTTGATAATGCCACCATGATAGTCAGTGGGCAGAGGGCCGAAGACATGGCTGTGCGGCTCAAATACGCCGGTATCAGTTCTGATCAAATTTCTACCGTGCCCAAATTATCGCAGGCTTTACGCCAAGGCATAGACAGTCTAAAAGAAGGCGAAACTCTTTGGCTGATGCCGACTTACACGAATTTGCTCGACTTGCAGAAGATTCTTAAAACCATGGGTTATGCCATGAACTGCACCTAGAGTTAGATTAAGAGTGTGAAAAATAGCCTTTAGAATGTGCGCTTTATTCTGAAAACGGGCAAAACGATTATGGCCGCGGAATATTTGAGTCTGATAATATCGGCGACGAAAGCCTGTAGGCAAAAGTAGGCGTGAGGGATAATTTGGCATGAGCCCGGCAAAAAATCCGAAATCGAAAGACGCGTCACTCTTTGGCGGCGGCGAGAGCCTTGTTGGCAAAACTATAGATCGATTCGACATACAAGAACAGCTCGGTGAAGGCAGTTTGAGTGTTGTTTATCGAGCGCACGATAAAGAGTCGCGTGGCACTGTCGTAATAAAAATCATTCACAAACAACTTTTGGCTAGCATCAAGAATTTGAAAAAATTTGAGCAAAAATTGCGTGCTCTCATGACTCTCGATGATCCCCATATTTGCTCGTACCGAGATGTTGTCATCGTAGAAGGTCGGGTTATTTTAGTGATTCGTCCGATGGTCTTTGAGAGTCTCGAAGATTTGCTTTCGAAGACCGGTCACATTGGCCCCGATCGGGCTGTCAGTATTTTTAGTCAGGTCGCCGAAGCCTTAGAGACCGCTCTTAAGGCTGATGTCCTACACCGCGATATTAAGCCAAGCAATATCCTCATTTTGGATAATCAGAAGTTTGCCGACGATATTATGGTGATGGATTTTGGCATCGCTAAAATCATTCAGGACGAAAGTGCTGAACACAAATCATACCAGTACATGACTCGTTCGAAAGAGACTTTCGGCAGCCCTTTGTATTTGAGCCCAGAGCAATGTGGCGGCAAAAAAGTTGATAACCGCTCGGATATTTACTCGCTCGGTTGTGTAATGTACGAGTCACTAACAGGTAAGCCACCATTTGTAGGCAAGAACGTTTTAGAAACTGCTTACAAGCACATGAACGACACTCCGCGCCCTCTCGGGCTAGACCCCACCATGGAGCCTGTAGCCACTCGTTTTGAAGAAGTGGTGGCAAAGTGTTTAGCTAAAGATCCCGATAACCGCTATCAAAGCCCAGAACAGTTGCGCCAAGACTTAGAGCTTTTGTTGACTGCAACTGATACTGAGTGGGCTAATTCGGCTAATCTCTACAAAGAGATTGCCCCGCGCAAGAAACGCAGTCAGGGTGGCGGATCGGCTGGTGGCAAGAGAAGAGGCTTCTCTGTCGAATCGGCTATTTGGATCGCTGGCATCGTATTGCTGATTGGTGTTGTAGCCTTTTGGTCTTGGATTATTCTCAAGCCGGAAAGTAAAAAGTATGCGACCTTCGACAACAATTTGCTGTGGAATGTCAAAGCTACAAGTAAGCCCACTCCTGTTGAAGATTTTGGCAACAAAGAAGAGGCTGCCAAAGTAAATCTGCAAAGTATTGAAAGAGATATAGGCACAAACTGCCGCGAGTATGCCGATGCTTTGCTTGCTCTTGTCACTCTCTATCATGAGTCGCAGCACTGGTCTGATGCCTTAAGCTATGGCCGCAAATTGACTCAAGCAACAGAACGCCTTGAGAAAGATGGTCAAGAAGGTCCGTGCCAACTGAGTGAGTGCTATCGACTGGTTGCTTATGCTGCTTTCCGCAATGGTACCTACGAAGAAGCCGTTCCAGCCGCAGAGAAAGAGTTAGAGTTGGCTTCTGGTAAGCAAGCTCTCAATATCTCGAATATTCAATGTCTGCGCATTCTCGGTGATATTTATTCGCGCCAAGGAAATCTTGCTAAGGCAACTGAGGTCTACAAGCGCTTCTTCAACTTGGCCGAGATAGAGAAAGAGCAACGTTCGCAAATGTACTGGGATGCATGCGCCAAGCTCGCCGATATCTATAGACGGGACGGTCTTCTCAAAGAAGCTCAAACCACCTATAAGCTTGGTATCGACTGGTGGAAGGCACACGGAAACCCTGATACTCCTTGGGCACCAAGAGCGCTCTACGGTTACGCTTTGACTTTGTATGCACAGGGAGACTTTAAAGGTGCTGAAGAGGCCCTAAAAGAAGCCACATTATTGTGTAAGAAAGTCGGACCTGTCGATCCGTCGCTGCAAGGCGCTATTCGCAAGGTCTATATAGATACTCTCTACCACACCAATCTTCTTCATGCGATATCGGTACAGTTGGGCGAAGGCGAAGATAAGCACTAGCGTTTTTTGATTATTTGCGCTTGCGGTGACCGGGGAAGCTAAAGTGATGTTCGTCGCCCTTAATTGGGCCTCGGCTGTCTCCTTGTCTGAATCCTACGGCTTTTAAAGCTCTAGCAACATCAGGATCTTGATAATTGGCTATGTCTAGTGCTCTTCCTCTAGTGTGATTTGATAAAGTTGGTGCACCAGCGGCAAAAGACTTTCCACCGTTGCTGCGAGTGTATATTTCAGTTTAGGTATCAACAGTGCGACCCGCTGCATTTTTGCCCTGCAGAATGA
>Ga0172379_10003745_pt1 | contig 23674 bp, 19 predicted proteins | sample GrowelOW334metaG_FD_119756 | JGI IMG/M metagenome (GOLD analysis project Ga0172379, IMG submission 119756) | Groundwater microbial communities from an aquifer near a municipal landfill in Southern Ontario, Canada - Groundwater well OW334 metaG | ecosystem: Environmental > Aquatic > Deep...
AGTGTGAATATCCTCACCTTTTTTAAAGGCCTTAATCCACGACTCATCTTTAGCGACAATAGCCATAAGACGGAGTTCGATTTGCGAATAGTCGGCGGAAAGCAAAACTTTTCCGCGACCGGCTACAAAAGCGTGACGAATTTTTTGTCCAAGTTCGGTTTTGGTGGGAATGTTTTGCAGATTCGGATCAGACGAAGACAGACGACCGGTGGAAGTTACGGTTTGATTGAAGGTGGTATGGACGCGGCCGTCTTTAGCGATAAGTTGCGGCAAGGCTTCGACGTAAGTATTTTGCAGTTTGGCCAGTTCACGGTATTCCATGATCGAGGGAATGATTTCGTGTTCCTCGTAAATTTTTTCTAGCTCTGGGGCGGCTGTGGAAACACCTGATTTGGTTTTTTTCAAACCCTTGGTTGGTAGTTTTAGTTTGTCGAAAAGGACTTCGGCCAACTGTTGTGGTGACTGGATATTGAATTCGCCATCGGCAGCTTTAAAAATCTTTTTGGTAAGGGCGCCAAGTTCTTTTTCGAATTCTTTGGAAAGATCTTTCATGAATTCCGCATCAAGTTCGATGCCGTCTTTTTCCATGCGAAAAAGAATTGGCGCCAGCGGCATTTCTATTTCTTTAAAAAGTTTTAATAAATTGTCTTTTTCCAATTCGTTTTTTAAAGCATCATGTAAGGTAATGAGTGAAGTGACAATTTTACTAACAGCTTCCCGTCCGGTTTTACCAACCGCACCATTGGGTAATGAAGGAAGAGAAAATTTTCCATAGTGATCGGCAATTTGATCAAGATCGTGATCGCGCTCGCCCGAAGTCAAAAGATAACCGCTGATCATTAAATCGAACCACGGTAGTTTAGTCCACGGAGCAACTTCGATTTTGGAACGGTCAAGAAGGTGAAAAAGTTTTTTAAGGTCGTGAATAACCACGGTTTTACTTTTTTCCAAAACATGAAGCAGCTCTTCTAATTCGGCTACTTTAGGAAGCGGAATAATAACGCAAGCTCGGCCGTCGGAGACAGCGGCGAAAGTCAGGGCCCCATTGTCGAACAAAGTTTTCGGCCCCTCTTGAATTACAATTCCTAGGGTTTCCGCTTTTTCGAAATACTTAAGTTGTTCTGTGACATCCTTTTCATCTTTGGTCATGGTGCAACCGCCTGATTTCAATTCTTTTTTTATTTTTTTAGGGGCGCCAGCAATAACTTCACCGGCCGCGGTACCTTCATATTTACGAAGCAGTGATTTGAATTGTAAATCACGGAAGATTCTTTTTAATGCCTCGACGTCTGGTTCTTTTCTTTTCAAATCGGCAAAGTCTAAAGTGCCGAGCGGGACATCGCGGACCAGTTTTACCAAGCTATATGCTTCTTCGGCAATTTTTTCTGTGCCTTCAAGTTTCTTAGCGTATTTTTCCGGCACTTCACCAGCCTTTAGAGCCCTATAAAGCCCCTTAATGCCCTGAAATTTTAGAATCAACTCTGCTGCCGTTTTTTCACCAATCCCTTTAACCCCGGGAATATTATCCGAGGGGTCGCCGCGCAAGGCTTTGTAATCAATTAACTGTTCCGGAGTTAAACCAAAGCGTTCTTTGATGGCCGCTAGGTCGTAAGTTTTAGTTTCCGAGATGCCGGTTTTAAAAGTTAGAATTTGTGTCAGCTCACTTACCAACTGAAAACTGTCCATATCGCCGGTGGCGATAAGTGTTTTGACTTTGTGGCTTTCCGCTTTTTTACTTAGGGTGGCGATGACATCATCGGCCTCAAATCCTTCCTTAGAAACACTCCTTACCCCATACTCTCTTAAAATGTTTTGGATGATGGGAATTTGTTCGTAGAGTTCAGGCTCTTTTTTTTCGCGTTGTGCTTTGTAAGCCTTAAAAGCCTCATGACGAAAAGTTTTGCCAGGCAAATCCCAAGCCACGGCCGTATATTCAGGTTTAAGCTGATCGAGCAACTTTTCCATGATCATGGAAAAGCCATAAGCCGCGTGAACTACTCGGCCATCGCTGGTCGTGAGTGGCGGCAGGGCATGCCAAGCACGGTGTAATAGGGCATTGCCGTCTAGCAGTAGAAATAAGGGTTTTTTGTCAGGCATAATAGTTACATTTTACAAGGAAAACAAAACAACCGCCAGACGGCGGTTGCCTTTTAGTTTTCGACTTGAATCGTCACATCATCCACTAAACCAAACTGTAGTAAAGTCTGTTTAATTTGTTCTGTGGCTCGTTGTTTTTCGCAAGTGCTCAAAGAATTGAAATCTTTTGAAACGGTAACTGTGGCAATACCGCCACTTATGACAAACGAACTGATAGTTGTGTTGTATGGAAGACTGGAACGAAAACCCTCGTAGCGTTCGGAATCAGTTGGGCCGTTTAGAAGTTCGATTAATGAAGCGCGACCAACGGCTGAGGTTTCGGCCACGGTTCGTTTAACCGGAAAAACAGCATTACAAGCCTTGTTGGTATTTAAATAATTGTTTGAGAGAAATATTTCAAACTCGCTTTTTTTAATAGAAAGAAGATTCAATGGAAGGGCAACTAAACCAACCTCAACAGATCCCTGTTTTGAAAAAACCTCCAAAGTAAAATTGTTTGCGTCTAGAGCCGGTAAATAAATTTCCAAACGGAAAGGTGTGTAATTTTCACCCTCGCCAATAACCGCACTGAAACCGGAAAGTTGTGTGGCGTTGTTTTGATCCTTAATTCGCCAATAGACATTTTGATCATTGGTCTTAGTAAAGCCATCAACGATAAGCGGTGAGGTTACCGTGGCTCCTGTTGCCGGTGCGACGATTTTAACTTTGGTTACGTCTTCCATGCGAATGGTTCGCGCGTTTATAATCAAAGTCGAAGGGTCGCGTGTTCCAAACATTTCCGCCAAGGAATTTACCGTTAGATCGAGAATAGTTTTACCTTCCTCAATGTTTAAGGAAATAATTGCTTCCGGCGTTATCGAAACCTCTTCAATTAAACCACTGACGGTTTCCAATTCCATTTGTCCGGAGGTTGGATCAATTGAACGAATTACCCCAATTAGGCTGACGGTTGCTTCCGTTACTTCCGGGCTGTTGGAACCATATTCCTTTGGGTACTCTAAAGCAGCTTCCAGGCAACCACTGCCGGCTAGACATAGGGATAAAATTGCTATTAGAGTTACGCGTTTCATATCTTCTCCCACAAAACAATACTGAAAAACCACGATTTCGTAAAGGGATAAGCTGTGGGCGGACTTGACGAGGGTGTCTTTTTTCAGTATCCTAAGCCCTGCCGATGCTAAATATGGCGGCCATAGCATAGCGGTTAGTGCACTGGGTTGTGGTCCCAGCTATGAGGGTTCGACTCCCTCTGGTCGCCCCATCCCCCGTCGCCACAACAATGTTGGGCTATGGGGGATGGAAGAAAAAATCTCCCTTTCAGGAGGTTTTTTCTTTTTGCACAGAGTCGAACCGGAAGGGGTTTGGGGAAACACGCTGTTTCCCCACCAATAAAGGAGGAGGGGTGACAGGCCAGCTCACGCTGGCCGCCATAGGGGAACGACGTTCCCCTATGGAATGTGAGACTCCCTCTGGTCGCCCCACAAAAAACCTACCTAAGTTTGCGCGCTACTGCGTCATGGGTCCCGACGGACTTCGTCGACGTACCGTCTGGTACGTCTCCTTGTCCGCCACCCATTCCTTATATCACGCAAACTTAGGTAGGTTTTTTCTGTGGACAAAAAATCGTCCCTTGTTGGACGATTTTTATTTGGCAGTTATTTAATTTTAAAAGTCTTTATCACTTGCTCCGCCACCAGCATCAGAGTCTCGGTTTTTTCTGTAAAGGTCGTTCTGGCCGTTAGACGAAAAACCGCTTCGGGCGTTTCGACAAAGTGGTCGCGTGAAGCATAGGCCGAGTCCTTTACAGCAGAAGAAAATAATGAAGAAATTTCTTCCAATGTTTTTCCAGCCTTTTCGATTTTTGTGATATTAATTGTGATGGTATCAGAATCGGCCGTGGCGTTACTTTTTAAAGAATAATTTTCCAGTGACTTTTCAAAAATCCATGTGTTCGGGGCAGTGATGGTAAAGTCGCCGCCGTCGTATTCCTTCCATCCCTCTGGTAACGAAGTAGTTTCGACTGTTTCAGTCGGCGGCACTGTTTGCTCGACAACCGGATTTTTTTTGTTTTGTTCCGGGGTTAAAAAAAGCGAGGCCACCAGGAGTCCAATAACCCCAAAGATGATTATTGAAATCCAAAGGCCCTCGTTTTTCATATCAGATTTTTCTTCAGCGACATGTGGTACCCCCAGAGGGAATCGGACCCCCATCAAGGCCTTAGAAGAGCCCTGCTCTATCCATTGAGCTATGGGGGCATCATATGTCGCCGAAAATAGATTTTTTATTTTCAACAGGATATACTTTAGCGGTATGGACGAGAAAAATCAAGTCGAAGAGAAACCGAAATCTTTCCGCCAAGTCGTGGTTTTACAAGCAATCTGCCTTATAGTTTGGCTTTTGGGAATCTTTTTTTATTATCTGCCTTTACCAAAATCCAGTGTCGCCCTGTCGCGTGCGGCCGGGGAAGCCAATATTTTTGATGCCTTTTTTATTTTGGTTTCAGTTATTGGGGCTTTGGCCATTTTCTACTTCCTGCGCCGCAAGCGTGCCCTGGCGCCGGCAGTCTCGATTTTGTTCGGGATCGTTATTTTCAACACCATGGTTGTTTTTATCGAACCGCTCGTGGCTTTTACGGTTTCTGTCTTGCTTGTTTTCTTGGAACGGATGTATCGATCTTTTGTTTCAAACAATCTTTTAATTGTTTTGGGAGTTTTTGCCGCGGCCATTTCTTTTGTCAGTTCTTATAGCGTGAATTTTTTGTTGATCCTCATCGGTTTGTTTGCCATATACGACATTGTTGGAGTTTTTTGGTGGAAGGCAATTCCCAAGGTGGCTAAGAACGCGGCTAAAAATGGCACCCCGTTAATCTTACTTATACCAAAGAAAAATAATTTGTGGTTACAAGTTCCGACACCCGACACGATTGCTTCCATGCTCGGGGCCGGTGACTTATTCATTCCTTTAATATTCCTCTCAGCCACTTCGTTTCAGTTTGGTTATTCGGTTGCCTTGGTTTCATTAGCTGGGGCATTGCTTGGAAACGTCGGAAATTTTTTCTTGGTGCGAAAAATTAAAGGAGGAATTCCGGCCGTGCCGCTTTTGGCTATTGGTTTGGCTGCGGGGTATGGGTTGGGATTGTTAATTTTTTAAAAAATAAAAAAGATCCCGGGGTTGGCCGGGGTCTTTTTATTTTCCTCCACATCAATCCATCATAACTCGCGTCTCTTCCAACAGGTTGCCCGAGCGAGAGAGCTAAAGGCTCCCTGTTGAAAGTTACGTTTGTCATGGTGGATTGGTGTGGATCGACGTCAGAGTGTGACGTCGAACGTGTGCCCCTCGCGCGTGCGGGTTGGAGGGTATTTTTTCTTTTTTTGTGGCAGGAAAAAGAAATTTCTAAGAAAACCTGCGTGGAGCTGAGGAACTAGTTCTCGAACTCCACGGCCACGCGCTTCACCCGGCGGAACCGGTCGAAGTAGTAGCCCGATCGCCGGCGATCGAACCAGATTTCGGCTTCGCGTCGGTCGCGGGTCTCGACCATCTCGGCCCAGAGCGGCTTGACGCCGTTCCGGACGAGATGATCGATCACGGACAGTGGCGCGACGACGACGAGATCATCGAATCCGCCACTTCGGAAGCGGCGGACGATGATTTCGGCACTGTCGAAGGGCCGGGGATCCTTCTCGACAACGACATCTGTCCCGAACATCGCCGCAAGCGCGGCGAGCTGGGACGGGAGGGGTTCGTGCTGACTCATCCACAGGATTCTCTTGGCCATTTGGCCTCCTTATACTGTTTGTTCCTCAACTGAATTCTCAAAATTATTTTTAAGAACTCGGCTGAGGCGACGTGTGAATGCATACACGTCGCGAAGGTGAGGAGTCGACAGGTGACTCCTCGAGTTGTTTGGCCTCCCACCTGTCTACCCTGTGCAAGGGTTGGGAGGAAAGAACTACTGGTGGCGGGCTTACTTCTTCTTCGGTCCGCGCACACTGAATCCGGACATGGTGAGTCCGGAGAGATCGATACTTCCGCCACTCGCGGGCTTTGCAGCCGGGGCGGGGGCGGGCGTTGTGGTGGACTTCGCCGCGGCGGATTGCGGCAGGCGCTCACCAGGCCGGAGTTCGCGCCAGCGGACCGCGAGGTTCTGCTTCCCGTACTTACGGAAGTAGATGACCTCGACGAGTCCGTTGCCAGCGGAGGCCTGGCGTAGGACCGCGACGTCCACATCACGGCTTCCGCTCGTGATGTTTGCCGTCGCGACCCGGCGGACGCGCTCAAGCCAGGTCGGGTCGCTAGCGTACTCGTTGTAGAGTCCGCCGGCGCCTTCCTTAGCGCAGAGCTGCGGCCAGGTGGCAGTCCACACCTCGATCGCCTCGCGATCCTCGCGAGTCCAACCGCCGAGGGAGATGACCTCGGCCCGGGCGACCTCGAGGACGCGCTTGATGTTCGGCAGTGGCGAGACACCGGGGCGCAGACCAAAACCGCGTCCCGTGAGTTCGCCGTTGCCACAGTTGTGACCGGCAATCTCGCGCTCGATGCGCTCGACTGCCTCGCGCTGCGCGGACGTGAGGCCGGCAGGCGCGTGGGCGACGGCGAAGCAGTTGCTGCCGTCGTTTTGACTCGCCCACCAGATGGCGAGCTCGTCAGTTTCGACCACATCCCAGCGGGCCTGGCCGTTTTTGCCGGCCTTCCCGCCCGGGAAGTTGTCACTGTCGTGCGGACGCACGGCCCCGTCCGCTTGGATGACCCAGGCGTCGGCCGTGCCGTAACGCCGGTTCACTTCGGCCGTGAACGGGACGAGCGCTTCTCCGGCTTGTGCCCGGGAGAAGAGAGCTTCGGCTGCGGGCCGAGCTGTTTCGGTCGCGGCCAGAGCCTGGCGAGCTGCCGTGGCTGCCACGCAGTCAACGGCGAAATCGCGGTGGCTGGCCGCAGTGTTGAGTCCGTCCCGCACCGCGCGCGGGAAGGCCTCGAACCAGGCCGCCGAACGCGCGGCAGAAACTGCGACGTTCAGTGCCTCGGCCGACGCTGTTGACTCGCCCACGCGGACGGCAACCGCGAAATTCGCGATCTCCTCCACGGAGATGTCCGGCGTTCCGACCGTTTCACCCTTCACCTGCGTCCGGTGCCAGTACGATCCATCGTACCGGTAGTCCGACTGCTGGTGCGGGCCGGCCATCCAGGCCGCGAGCTCGTGCAAACCCTGCCTGCCCGCCGAAGCGAGCACGGCGAGGACTTGCATGACAGGCTGGGGGAACTTTGATCCCCATACCCCGTCATCCGCGAAAAAGTACCAGGCGAACCCGGCACTCGCGCGGACAAGTTGTTCGCGACGGTAGCTATCGCTGACCGCCGCGAGTTGCGACCGGAGGATGATCTCGCCGGTCGTGCCCTCGATGGCCTCGGCCGCGGCGAGCTTGGTAGCCTCGGCCGCGAGCGCCTCGCGCTGCTCCATCGGGAAGGCAACCTCGAAGGCCTGCTCCTTTTCGCAGAGCGCGCAGACCGTCTGGCCCGCGGCCGTATCCACCCGTGCTCGGCCGCAGTTGCAGACCGGGTAGGGGGCGGCAAGGTGCGTCTTCAGCCAGGCCGGCAGGTCGGACCAGAGACTGGCGCTGGTCTCGCTCGTCCGGCCGCTGTAGGCGACCTTCAGAGTGAGGTGGAGCGTCGGCTCGCCTTCGTAGTCAACGCGGCAAAGCCGGTTGGCTACGAAGTCGGACTCGCCGCTCCAGTGCGAGTACCCGGGCTCGACTGCGTCGAGCGCGAAGATCTCGGTCGCAGTGCCACCATCGCGGTGCGCGATCTCGACCTTCCGCGGCTCGCGCGAGTAGTTGTCGAGCTGCTCCTCGAGTTCCGGGATCTCGGTCTTGGTCTCGACCTTGACCCGGGCGTTCTCGAACGAGCTCGTCCACTCGACTGCGAAGGTCGCACGGACAATCGGGTCGCCGTCACGGCGCACGATCGGTCTCGTCTCGAGGATGCGGATCTCGGTCTTCTGGAGTTTCCAGTTGACCAAGAAGTCGACGCACTCGAGGGCGCCGGGAACTGCGCGCCACTCCCGGACCTTTTCGTCCGGAGCGGGTGTTCCGCGGTACATCATTCGGCCGCGGCCATCTGCGCGGACCTCCTGCAGAATGACCCGAACCCTCTCGCCGGGCTGTACGCCCTTGGGTAGGAAGACGATCGATCGGCGGTAGGTGCCGATCGCCTCCTTCTTCTCTTCCCACTGGCGGCCGGCTTCGGCCTCGAGGGTTTCGACGATTCTCGTTTCGGCCATGACGGCCTCCATGTCCCCCATCGATAAAATAATGAAGGACGGTTTTTTGTTTTAAACTTCGATTCTGGCGCTTCGAATGACTTTCTGGTCGCAGACCTTGAGTCTGTCGAAGAGCCGGAACGAAGCCCCTTCAAATGCTAAGTGCAAGCAAGCGAAGAGGCTAAGCGAGTGACCCGCCGTCGCTCTTTCGGAGTCATGGCGGGTGAAGTGCAAGACAACGCGGCGGCGTTGCCCTACAGGTTTTGGAATACCTTCGTCTCCGACTCCTCCGCCGAGAAGTTGGAAACGTGCTCGATCCGATCCGAGAATTCTCGGACAGCCGCGTCCGCGCTAGAGCCGACGTCACAGAGAACCGTGACGACGTTGAACTCGAGCGCTTTCTTGGCTGCCCGGAACTCGCGGAGGAACTCCGACGACACCTGGCATTCGCCGTCGGTGATGAAGACGATGTCGGCCTTTGTGAGGCCTTCACCGCGGATCATCTCGACAGCGTGCCGAAGCGGTGCCTCGAAACTTGTTCCTCCGCCGGACCGGGATTCGGCGATCTCAAGGAGCTGTTTGGCCGACAGCTTTCCGGAGGGATACACGCCCGACTTCCTTACGAAAGAGTCGAACATGATCCAGCCGAAGCTGCGGCGACGGAGCTTGGCAAAGTGAGCCAGCGACAACACGGTCGCTTTGGCCCACTGCTGCTTTGTTCCGTCCATGGAACCCGAGCTGTCTTCGCAGACAACCACGGGCCCATGTCCGAGCTTCTCTCTGGAACGTTCTCCCCGGAGGCAGAGCTCACCACGTGCCCAGCGCTGAAGCGTTTGGACGCGCGTGGCTCCACCGACGGCGAGAGCAACGAGCTCACGGGTGTGAGCGCGACGGATGTCCCGGCCTGTTTCCAGGCGGGTTTCCTTCACGCCCTCTCCGCGGCTTCTGGAGTGCGCTTTCTTTGCCGCAATCTTGCGAAGGCGGCCAAGGAGCGCGGCAAACTTTTTAAGCGCATCACTGCGCTTCATCCGCTCGAGCAATGCCATTGCTTCTGGCATGCCCTCGCGAATAAGTTCGCCTTCATCCAGGCCCCAGGCTTCGATGGTCGAGGAAACCTCTTCCACCTTAGCCTTGGCGTTGCGCACGGCCGCCTGTCCAATACGGGCGAGCTCCCGCATCTTTTCGGTGGCCTTCTGCGAGCCGGGGGCGCCGAGCAGATTCTCGGCAAGCGCATCAGCCGCGGCTTTCGCCTGGCCGGCTGCCTTGGAAGCGGTATCGGCGCGATCTTGCGCCTTCAACCACTCTTCGGCGAGCTGGTCGGCAATAGCCCTGGCCTGCTCTGCGCTCATCCGAGAGTTGCTAGCTCCGGGGTTGCCTCGCGCTTGCGAGGACTTTTGGGACATCGACGGCTGTCCCGAGCCGTTTGCGCCGGAATTTTTTTCCGAAGGGGAACCGGCGCCGGTCTGCCCCTCCATTTCCCCGGATGCCGCTTGCATGGCGTCGGCCTCGGCCTGTGCCTGGCTAGCTTGCGCTGCCAAGTCGTCGGCCTTAGCCTGCGCCTGCGAAAGCTCCTCGAGCTTCTCGGCGTCCTCGTCGGACACACAGGCAAGAACCGTCTCGCCCATTGTGACCGTGCCGAGAACACTCCGAAGGTCGGAGAGTTCAGTGGCGGCGTGTAGCTCCTGGTACCCACCCGTCGAAACGGTTTGGGCCAGAAGCTGGCGCCACCAGCGGCGATCAGCCGGAACCTTGGACTCTTCGCGAACCTCGGGCTCAGGGGCCCAAAGTGCGTGGTAGAGATCCGTAAGGCATCCGGCTGTTCCGGGGTGCTTTACCTCTCCCTGCTCCTCAATTTCGGCGAGGGCAGGAACTTCGTCGCGGTGACGAAGGTAGCGGAGCGCGGTGAACGCGTCCGCATCAGTCACAAGAAGCTTCTGCAGCTCCCCGCGGCCGATAAGCGCCGGCTTGGTGGCCATTGCTTACCTCCGGACCGCGCCGGTGATGACGTTGATTACTTCCTGTTTCACCGCCACGGTCTGGCGGAGCAGGGCGTCGACGTCGCCGGCAAGCGGGCCGGCGTTGGCCTTGAGCGCCTCGAGCGCCTTGCAGGTTTCTTCGACCTGCGTCAGCGCTTGGACGCCCTTGCCTCGTGCGCCACCACGAACCTCGGCCACGGTTCCGCCCGGGGCCAGAAGTGCATCGACGAGCTCGCGGGCGTCGTCGAGCGGAGTCCGGCAGTACGGTGCAAGCACCGCCTTTACCGTCCCGATCTGCTCCGGATCATTCCAGAGCAGCCACTCGAGGACCGCGAGGTCCTGCTTCGTGACCGTGTTCCGGCCGTCGAGCAGGGCATTGGCCTGCAGGACGTCGAGAACCCGGCCGAAGCGCCGATCGTCGGCCCACAGCCAATCGAAGTCGCCGTCCTCTTTGTCGAGGAGCTGCTGGTAGATTTCCAGCACAAGCTCCACGATGGAGTCCGGGACGATGACGGTGTTGCGGGCCGCACGAAGTTGACGGACTTCATCGAGCGAGAGCTTCGCGGAAGAAACCGCGTTGCCGCCCACGCCCGACTTTTGCCCGGCGAGCCGCGCCTTGGCAAGCGCGAGCTTGCCGCCGCGGTCGAGAGGATTCACCACGACCCTAATGGTCATACGGGACCACAGGGCCGCGAGGTTTCCCTCCTCTTCGGGCAGTTCGTTCGATGCGGCCAAGAACGCCATGAGCGGCGTCTTGACCATGGACCCCTCATGCCTTACCCCGTCGCCTTTCGAAAGGTCGAGCAGGGTCTGGAGGACACGGGGGTCCGCCTTCCAAATTTCGTCCGCGAAGACCAGGTGCGCTTTCGCTGCGCGCCCTAGCTCATCGCGGGTGCGGATGCTCTTGCCGCCGTTTGCGGCCGGCATTTCCTCGATGCTGGTCGACTCGACGAGGAGCTGTTCGCTCGACGCGATGACCGGCATGAGGGCTTCGAAGAAAACCGCACCGTCTACTCGGCCCGCGAGGGCCTCGACAGTGCCGGTCTTGTTGACGCCCGGCGATCCTAGAAAGAACGCCGGACGGCCCGTAAGTAGCGCGAGCCACGTGGCCTTAACCACGTCGCCGCGCCCGATGTTCCGGGCAAGAACATCGACACTGACCGCCTTGACTTTGGCCGCCAGGGCCGCAGTCGCAGTCGTTGTCGATGCCATTTTAGACCTCGTTGGGTTGTTTCACTTTGGCGGTTTTGCCTCTGTTCATCACATTCCCACCACATGACTCAAATTTATGTTCAAATCATATGGTGGGAACCCTGGACTCGACATGTGCATATCGGTACAAGGTTTTGGGGAAGGCGAGTGAAGCCCTCCAGATTTTTTAGCAGACTGTTGTGTTTGCACCCTCGGTCTGCTGGCGAGAGGACAATGGGTGAGGCTAACCCCTGCAAAGGCGGTACCGATCCGCCTCCGCGATCAACCAGTCGGCGAACTGGCCGATCGCCTCTGCGTACGGAGAGCTGCTGGTCTGGCGGTCCAGATTCAGCATTTCTCCGTGGACGGGCCGGGCAGACGTATCAACCCAGCTACGCACTGTCTGATCAAGGGAGCCGTCCACTCCTTTGACCAGCCGAGAGCCGAGGATCGCGAGAGGTTTGCACCCCTCAGCCTCGGCAAACTCGCACCACGGCTGGCACTCTGTGTCTTTCGACGAGAGCACCAGGAGGTGCGATGACCGGCGGAGAATTTCGGCGTTCTCCGCGGTCCGCCGGCCCCCGAGGTCCAAGAGGACGATGGACATTGTCCTCCCCAGGCGTTCGACGGACTTCAGGGTGAAGCCCATGAACTCTGAGGAGAAAGTCCCTTTCCTCCGAATCTCGGCGACGAGGGTTGGGTCAGACTCGGCTGACCACATGCCCTCGCCGTCCGGGCACGCCCTTTGCAGGAACGTGCCGGAGGGCCGTCTCGCGAGAAGCTGTCGGTACAGCTCCGCGAGGAACACTGATTTTCCGGAATGTGGCGGCCCGCCGATGGCCACCACGATTCCTTTGTATGACCCGCGGGGGTCGGAATCGGTGGTGGACATGCCACCCTCCGGTTGAGGTTAGTTAGCCTGTTGTCCCGGACGACCTCGTGCGTCCGGCAGGAGTGCGAGTTTGATACTACTCGCTGTCGATCACGTTGCCGACGGCGAACCGCTCATCGTGGGTCGCGACGACGATGTACCCGAGGCGGGGGTCGAAGGTGGCCACCGCCGGCGTCGGGTGCGCCGCGTGGACGAGCATCGCGTACCCCCAGACCGGGCCGCGTCCGTTCAGCAGGACCGGGAGGGTGCCGGGGAGGCGATCCGCGATCTCCCGGACGGCATCCGCGAACTCGACGGGCGTGGTGACGCCCCCCGGAATCTCGAACGTGACGAGGCGGGTGTCGGGGCGATCGGTGATGGTGATGACCGGCTTCGCCATTGTCTCTTACCTTTTTTCCCGTAACAAACCGACGGGAACAGCGGTATAGTGCGCACCGGTTGCGTGAAGTTTTGGTGAGCCATTTCTGGCTACGGCTGCGGTATTGAATCTTTCGATTCACCGACTTAATGCCTACACCTCATCCACACTTCCGATGCGCGGTTTCTTGTTGTCAAAGCTCTCTCTTTTTCCCTCTGTCGAGTTAGACTCGACCTTGGAAGACTCGCGAGAGCTTCATGATTTGTAACTCCCTCTCCTTACTAAGGGGAGGGCGGGGTGAGGTTATAAATCATGAAGCACACGTGAGATTTTTCTCTCGTGCTTTTTGAGTTAGCTCAATCCGAGCAAAACTCCCAACGTACCGATCGCCGAAGCGACGTAGACAAAATAGTAAATCATATTTTTTCTTCTCAAAGCCCTCGAAAGAAAATTCAAGAGTTTAGTCGAAGAGGCGGGGAGTGAATCCGCCAATCGAGTGCATTGTTTTTGCCGTCTACTTAAAGGGAGACGACTTTCCTTTTGAACTCTACGGTTCCACGCGTGCTCGAGTTCGAAAGCACACATGGCCAATTTACTTTTTTCGCCCTAAGGAGAAGAAATTGGGAAAGAAACCTATGTGACTACTTGCCGGCGAGCGCGGCGCGGAGGGCCTCGACCGCCGCGGTGAGGTCGATGAGGGACATGCGACGGTCGCGGGGGCTGCCGGCGATTCCGGCGTGGCCACCGGCGAGCTCACCCCAGAGCTCCTGCACGATCTGGCGGGCGTTCTTGCCCTTGGGGGAGTCCGCGAAGCTGACCGTGACTGCGCCGGTCGTCGTGGTGTAGGCCACGACCGCGGCGTGGGCCTTCCCGTCGGGGGTGTTGTACAGGTGGTTGGTGAACTGGGACGAGACCCGCACCACCACGCCGTCCTTCGCCTCCACGAACGAGTCGGCGTTGAGTTTCCCTTCCGCGTCCTTGTAGACCGTTCCGGCCTTCATCAGGTCGGCATCGCCGTTCATGATCTTGTCGAGGACGTTGCAGCCCTCGATGACCTTGTCGGTGACGTCGCTGACGCTGCCGTCGCGGTTCGGGAAGACGCGGAAGTTGCGCGACCACGCCCAGAAGGCGAAGAGCTTGGCCACGTCGTCGGGCGTCGCGCCGGTCTTCTCGATCCCCTCGTTGAGCTTGTGAGCCCCGTTGAGGTCGATGAACTCGGCGAGCTGCCAGAAGGTCGGGGCCTCGACCTTGCGGCCGAGGATGGCCGCGCACCCGCCGAGGGTGTCGAGATCGAAGTGGGACAGGCCCACCACCTCGACCCCGTCGGCGCAGCCGTTCTCGTAGGCACAGGGCGCGGGCTGGCCGGCGCGGGGGCCGTGGTGCGCCATGGTGAGGACAGAGCCCTCGACCACGGCGTTGCCGTACTCGGCCTCGACCGTTGCGGACGGCTTGTCCTGCAGGGCGGCGGCGAGGACGACGGGATTGCTGCTGATGACGAAGCGCATGTTTTCCTCCAAAAAAGGACGGCATGCCTGCCGGACCCGTCCAACATGGACAGGATTCGCAATCGTGGACTCCTTGTCCGCCGAAGCTCGGCGAAGGTGGATCTCCTCGAATGCTTCGTGATCTGTAACTCCCTCTCCTTACTAAGGAGAGGGTGGGGTGAGGTTATAAATCATGAAGCACGCGTGAGATTTTTCTCTCGTGCTTTTTGGGTTAGCTCAATCCGAGCATGAACCCAAGTGTTCCGATCGCCGAAGCGATGTAGGTAATTTGGTAAATCATATTTTTCTCAAAGTTCTCAAGTTAGATCTCCCTCCCACCTTGGGGGAGGGTTGGGGAGAGGGGTTAAGAACTTATTCGAACCGAGGAAGAAGAACCCTCCTCGTTAAGAAGACCGAATCTTCCAGAACGTCCTGAGTCTCGGGCTCGATGATCTTTAATCCAAGCATGGCTGGTTAAAGGTCGAGTATCCGAAATCGGCTTGTTCCAGAGAGGGGACGAAATTACGAATTCGTACGAATATACGAATTACGAATTGCCCCCGAAGTATCGGTCAGTTTTTTTGATGAATATTCAATTGTGAAAGTTCATCCGGCAGAAGATGGTTCCAACACCTCTTGCAGAACCTCATAGTCTTCTTAAAGACTGCAGGTGGTCCAACTCAACCCGTAGGGAATTAGGCCACTGCGCACTCGTTAAGAAGTTTGGCTTAGTTGAAAGGGTGATAATCTCTCTCGCCGTATCTCCTCGGGAATCCATTGAGTTGGACTCAACCGATAGCGTGTTTATCTCCTTTTCATCCAAGTTAATTCCTGGCAAGTCTGGCCAGGACAGAGTCTTAAAGAAAAAGACAGGTTTATGTTCTTATTTGAGAAAGATACACAAACCTGTCTTTTCCACTGTTCTTTCGCCCCCCTATATAAGGATAGGGGAGACTACTTGTTCAGTAGATGTCCATTTAACCCTGGACTAGGGCTCTCTCGCTCGTTATTTTTTAAAGATCTGGTGAAGTACTGGTCTTCGCTTCCCTGTACCTCATCTTGATGACACTATAGTATCATAAAAGAGGAAACTTGTCAAGACTTTAGTGGCAGATATTACATATTTAGGCCAATTTAAGCCAAGATAGTTATCCACTTTGTGTCATTTACAATATGGCATTTTGATGTTATACTGTATTTGTAAAAGAATGAAAGAGAAGGAAAGGGGATTAAAGGGAAGGAAAGTAAGAAAAACTTTCCCTCTCTTCCACTCTCTTTCCAACCCTTTCCCTCCCTTTTCTATGATTCACGAAGTCCATTACCCAATCCTTTCCCAACTGGGAATAAATGATTCCGAGGCCCTGGTTTATGAGCTTTTATTGGAATTAGGGCCAAAACCGGCCCAGGATTTACTGGTTCCTTCGGGTTTAGGCCGTGGCAACCTATATAATGTAATGGCTTCTTTAAAGAAAAAGGGGCTAATTTTTGAGGAGTCCGGGGCCAAAACCGTGTTTAAAGCGGCTGATCCCGAGACTTTGCGTAGGCTTGCCCAGGCCAAGGTGGCCGCCAGTCATGACCTTTTAAACCAGTTATCGGCAGCGTTACCAACCCTTAAGTCTCAATACAACCTGGTTACCAAGCGTCCGACAGTTAGAATGTTCGAAGGAATTGATAGTCTGAAAGAAATCTATCGGGAAACACTGGAAGACAAAAAGACAATTTTTGCTCTGGTTGGGCCCGATGACCCGGCTCCGGAGATTTTCCGTTGGCTTTCCAAAACTTACGGTTCGGCCAGGGCTGAAAAGGGTATTTACGCTTATGTTGTGGCTTCTGGTGAAAAGAATATTGAAAGTTACGTTAAAAGTAGTAAAGAACAAATGCGTTCCGTGGCCACGGTCGATCACGACCTTTATGATTTTCATGGTGAGATTGATGTTTTTGGTGACAAGGTGGCTTTTATCAGTTACAAAAAAGAAGAGCTTATCGGAACGATTATTGAAAGCTCTTCTTTGGCCGCAACTTTGCGTTCGGCAATAAAGTTTATTTTATCTTCAAAGGGAATAGTTATGCCGCCAGAGGAAGTTGCTCCTTTGGTTGCCCAACCTTCTTCATAACAATATAAATGTTTTCGTCACCTTCTCCTGTTTCAACCTGGGCGGTTTCAGTTGTCTCAATTTGGAAACCGTTGTCTTCGGCCAAGTGCCTAATGTCTTCCAGGGAATAAGCGTATCTTGTAAAAAAGTTTTGACCATCGGGGCTGTCGTAAATTAAACCCTCTCGAACCGGAATGTTTCTTTCGGCCATGGCGGCTCGGTAGCTTTCAACCAAATGGGCGTAGTTGCCTTTGGTGCGATCGGGAATATCGATAATAAATTTTCCACCATCTTGAAGAATGCGGTTGGCCTCGCGAAACAAAGCATTTTGTCTAGCCAAAGTAAATTCGTGAAGAATCGAACGGCCCAAAGAGAAAACGGTTTCCTGACTTTCATTTGGCAATCCGGTTCTGGTCCAATCAGCATTTACAACTTCAACTTTTGGAAATTTTCGGCGCATTAAATCTACGTGGCGTTGAACATTGTCAACGGCAGTTACCTTAATTCCCGCTTCGGACAATGGCTGGGAAAGGCGTCCGGTGCCGGCACCTAAGTCGGCGACACGACTACCCAGTTGCAAGTTTTTCCTCAAAAAGTTTTCATCTCTTTGTTGCGATAACTCGTTGAGTTTGTATTGTTCAAATTTAATTTCTTTATATAACTTTCTAAGACTGGTTTTGACATTATTAGGTGTTTCCGGACTCATGACTCGCAATAGATCTTCAAAAACTGATTTTAAATAAGCCTCGCCGGTTTCCGCGGCATTTTGTAGTTCAACCCGTAATGATTCAGCTCCCAAAACCGTGGCCAGTTCAGAAACCACAGCTGTTCGGAGTTTTTCCAATCCGCCTTCTTCTCTTTTAACTAAACTTTCATTAACCATTTCACCAATTTTTTCTGAATCTTTTTTGCCGAGGTTCCTAGAAAGATGCTGTACAGCCAGTCTTAAGTGGCAAAGTTCTTTTATTGTTTCCTGGGCCTTGAGACGTTCACTTTCAGACAAATCCTTAAGTGAATAAAAAGTTTGTAAAAATAAAATCGGTTGGTCGATAGTCATGGCAAAAATTTCTAAACCGTCCTGACCGTCTTCTTCACTTAGTTTTAAACCAGGCGAAAAAATTGTTGGCAGATTGGCAATATTTTTTTGGATTTTCTTTTGCAAAAAAGACGGAAGAAGGCTGAGTCTGGCTTCGGATCCGGAGCGATTTAAGTGATTATCAAAATCCAATTTCATTTGCAAGCCATTAAGGACTTTGGCTTGTTCAATTTTTTTTTCTATATCCGCGGAATCGTCTAGGGTGTGCGGTTTTTTTGGGTCGAAAGGTATTGGTTGGCATAGATCAACCGGAGCTTCGAGAAAGGTTCCGGTGGCCGTTTTTCTTTGGACCAGGCCAACATCACCTTTTTTAAGCTGTCGACTTGTGGCGACTAAGGTTTCGTTTCCCGATTCGTCGGCTCTAATCACTGCTAATATTTCACCAAGCGGTTCAACTCTGGTTCCGGCATACTGCCGACCCAAGTAGTGTTTGACCGAATCAATCGAAACCATACCATTACTACTAACTCGTGTTTCCGAAGTCCTTACTTCTTTGGTTCGGGCAAAATCAGCTCGATTAAGCAAACCTTGTTCTAGCAGGTTGGCGGCCATGGTTTGACTGTTGGTAAAAAAATATTCAAACAACGGTCGACTGTTTTTTTCATTGACTCTGGTATGCATGCCGGGCCATTCCTTCAGCCAATTGGACGAAAAAACCGTTTCTTGTCCATTAGGTCTCCGAACAACCAGTTGTCCCTTTTCGTTGCGGTGGCCATTACCAAATTTAGGATGAAAAATAAGACAGGCTAGCGAAGCCTCAATTAAAGATAAACCATCTGTTGCCCCCGGCTGTTCGACAGTGTTTCCGTTTTTGTCGACAAAGCCCTTGTAATCTTCCCAGAGGCCAAAATGAAAATTAGCGCCTTTGATTTTTTCTAAATCAAAGGCGTCCTCTTTTGATTTAGGTGAATAAAAAAGTGGCTCTGGTTTCTGGCTGCCGATTGGGACGACTTCATCTTCTGAATAATTTATAACAACTTTTTCTTCTAGAAATAAGTTGCCTATTTGCTCGGCCCTTGTTTTACCTAACCGGCCGTTGAGTTTTCGAAATAAAGCGTCTCTGACATCGTACCGGGATAAAAGTTGGCTATCTACGATAAGTACACCATCCGGTTTTCTCTCAATCAATTCTCTTTCTTCCAGGTACTGAAAAATTTCATTAATAATTTCGCTTGAATTTTTCGGTTCCCGAGTGTCTTTGACCGGAGGTGCTTCTGATTTTTCTATGGTACGCATATTTTATTTCTTATCGTGAAATTTTTTATGCACTTCTTTTAGCTGTTTATTCGTAATATGAGTATACACCTGGGTGGTGGTGATGGAAGCGTGGCCGAGGAGCGATTGAACTGAACGAATATCGGCACCGTTCATTAAAAGGTCAGTGGCAAAAGTGTGGCGCAAGGTGTGCGGGGTAATGCGTTTGGTGACCCCGGCGGCTTTGGCACAATACTCAACCATCCGTTCGATTGAACGCGGAGTAATTGGACCGGAATCCTCACGGCCGCGTTTGGCACGGTCGTGGCAAATGAACATGTAAGGCGAAGTATCGTGGCGTTTGTTTAAATATTTTTTTAACCACTCTTTGGCCGAGTCGGATAAAAAAACAACGCGCGGTTTGTCGCCTTTGCCGCGGACAGTGAATTCGTCGCGTTTCAAATTTACCTGATCGATTTTTAAATTAGCCAATTCGGACACGCGTAGGCCGGTCGAAAAAAGCATTTCCAAAATGGCTTTGTCGCGCAAGCCGATTAAATCTTCGCCGGCGGCTAGGGGAATTTGTAAAACACGATCCAATTCATCGGCTTCTAAAAAAGCAACAATGCGCGAGGGGGCTTTAGCCAACTCGATTTTTTCCGGGGACATGGATTTTATATCGCGACGAGCCAAGTATTTAAGAAAAGCTCGCAAGGCAATAAGGTGATAATTTTGTGTGTTCTTTTTTATGGTGGAATCAAGTCGTCCGGGCACAGCACGATTAAGCCACAGGCGAAATTTGCGAATCAAATCATCGGTAATGCCGGCCGGCGAAGGGTGGCGTGCCCATTTAATAAACCGGCGCAAATAAAAATCGTAATTTCTAATCGTCCGGGCCGAGCGACCGCGTTCGACTTCGAGATATTCAAGGAAGTCAGTTAAGAGTTTATCGATTTGAGTTGGCATAGTGTTTTTGGAATCGCGGTGGCTAGGTGGCATTCCGCCGTCGCTCGAGGCGAGCTATGACGGACACGGTCGGGCGTTAAGGCGTTTTAGGGCACTAGGGCATGGAATTTTTATCCAAGCCCAGACAAAACCTTAACGCCCCTTAAGGCCCGAGTGCCGTCTAAATTCAAGAATCCCTTTGGTATTTATTTAAGAACCATTTTCACAATTTCTCTTCCCACTTTTTGATTTTCACGAACATACAGTAGCCCACCATTAGGCGAAACCTCGTTTGGTTCGCCGGTGAAGGGAACAATTTGTAAACCAACGGCCTCGGCCAGTTTTTTGGTTGGTAGATATTGAATATTTTTTCCATTCTGACCCGCCGTCGCCGGGCTATGGCGGGCACAGAAAGCCGGGAGAGCCAAAACCACGGTTCCACCTTTTTTAAGAAGTTGAAGTAAGGCGGCCAGGCCGGAAGCGGTGCGTTCAAGCAGCTCGTCCATGATTTGTTTTTGTCGAAACGGTGTTTCGCGACCCGAGAGCGGTGGACCGAGATAGGTTTCACCGACAATCACCTCAACTTTTTCTTTTAAGTCTCCGGCCAGGGTTTCGATTGGTTTATTAAAAAGACGAATTCCGGAAGTATCAACTTCTTCGTTTTGATTTAACCAATCTAAATTTATTGTTGTGTCCTTAATGGCTTTTTCGGAAATATCACTGCCGATAAGATTGGTAAATTCCATTAGCGCCGCTTCCATAAGCACTGTGCCCGAGCCACAAAACGGATCGAGCAAAGCAGCCGAGGTTTTGGCGCCGGACAAATTAATCATCATGCGCGCGAGTTTTGGCGGCAACATGCCGGACTTGGCATCGCGACGCGGTCGACCGTAGTCACGGGCTGACCAGCTTTGAAAATCCTGCACAATGCGGGTTTGACCAAGGTATATTTTTTCTTTAGAGACAATGATTACAAATTCAGCTCCGTTTTCCAGAAGCTTTTCGCCGGTCACCGCCGCGCTTGGCAGGGCGGCAGTTTTGGTCGAAACAAAACGAGCGGTTCGGCCTTCTTCTTTTAACTTGGTTTTTATGGTCATGCCAATTTGTTTGACTTCAGTCGAAAGATCGCGGTGGGCATCGAGTGAATAGGTGCTGATGCCGAAAACAACACGGTTACCCCTCTCCTCCTCCCCCCTCTCCCTCAGGGAGAGGGGCAGGGGTGAGGGGTGGGCGAGAAGCGAAACAAAAAGATCAGCGACCTCTTCCTTATCAATTTTTCTTGCCCCGCCGAAGCCCGGCGAAGGGGGGTTCACTTCGCCGACAATGTCGCCGATTTTAATCGTACCACCCAAACGACCTTGCAGGGCTTCGGGTGAAGTGCCGATTTCATCGAGCAATAAAATTTCTTTTGAATATTGTGAGTGGTTTATTTCCACACCAAGCACGTTCGCAATTTCTGCGACCGAAAGGGCCGGGTGAGAACCGAGTACAAAAAATGTCATATTTTGGGGATTGGTTTGGATGGTCGGCATCCGGGCGTTAAAGGGCTTTAAGGTTATGCCCCTAAGGCCTAAACGCCTTAGCGCCCTGACGCCGATTAATCATATTTATCCCCCCGATAATATCACAATGTGTCGCAAAATAAAAATCCGAGTCGCATGTCGGGCTCGGGGAGTTTGACCGACCGAAACTAGTTCTTGGTCGGATTTTGTGGTTCCCACCATTTTTTTTCAACAAGGTCGTACATTACACTGGTAAACCAACCAGAAATCAGGCAAACGGAGGCAGTAAAAGATATTGCACCGTCTAAGCCGGTTATATAGTTTGTACGGCTTAATACCTCAAGCCCAGTAATCACGCCAAGTATAAACATCATGAAGAATAGATGTTGGATAAGCTTCCGTTTTCTGCCATGAAAGAGCAGGAGGTGTGACCAGAAACCTATCGCACTAAAAATGACAAAGATATAGGCGAGCTTGTAAGCTTCTGGTGGAAGATCTGTGACGGGAATGAACATTTTTTCTCCGATCGGGTGGTTGGTGACTATTTTAAGGATGCTAGAACATGGTAACTTTGTCAATTTATTAAAAACCCGCGACCCTGAGTGGGTGCGGGACAGAGAACTAGGAACCTAGAAAGAACGATGGGCGCGGCAGACGGCCTCGTAGCCATCGTAGCCGACCACGATCTGCGCGGTGTCGGGCACCTTGCGGCGACTGTAGGCGGCAGTACGACCACACTCGACACAGACGGCGTGGACTTTACGGACTTCGGAAGCGATGGCCATGAGGCCGGGCACTGGTCCGAACGGTTTGCCTTCGAAATCCATGTCCAGGCCGGCCACGATGACCGTGATGTGGCGTATGTCGGCCAGAGTCCGCAGAACCTCGACGATTCCTTCGTCGAAGAACTGGGCTTCGTCGACGCCGACGACTCTGATCTCCGGATGGGCCACGATGTGTCGGAGGATTTCCTTGGAATCCCCCACCTCGATTGCTTCCAAGTGGTGACCGTTGCGACATTTTACTAGGCCACTTTCTCGCGTGTCGCGCCGCGGCTTGAAGGTGGCGAAGGAAACCTTGGCAAAAACATTGCGCCTGACCAGACGAATCAGCTCTTCGGTCTTGCCCGAGAACATTTCGCCGGTGATGACGATGATCCGGCCATTGTGCTCGTTTTCATCTCTCACCTGCTGGCGTTCAGGAACGTATCCTTTGGCAATGAGCCAGGCATCGAGCTTGATGGCCAGTTGACGGGACCACGAGTCGAAAAAGTGAGAAATCACAGCCCGCCTCCTTCCGTGAAAAACGAATGAACCGCAGTCAGTTTATCACAAGCCTTATTAGGCAGAAGTGGATAACAGAGGCCTTTCCAGCCTCGCCGGCCCCTAAGGCATCTCAAGCCATAAGTCTTGACCAAAACCGCCAAATATATTAAAGTCTGGGCACTTACAATTTAAGTCGTCCATACTCTGGGGCGTTATTTAACCAGAGTCCCTGCACCGTACGGTGCGGGGCGACACTCTATGATGTACGAATTACTTTACATCATCCCCACCCGCTTCACTGACGCGGAAATTGAGGGGATCCAAGGAACGGTTCGCGGTCTAATCGAAAAGGCCGGAGCCAAAGTCGTTAAGGAGGAAAATCTTGGTCGCATTCGCTTGGCCTATCCTATCAAGCAAACGCGCCATGGTTCATATATTTTGGCCTACCTCGAAGCCGAAACTTCGGTGGTCGCCGAAATCGAAAATCAACTCCGTTTAGCCACGGAGGTTTTGCGTCACATGTTGGTGCAACTTCCTAAGGGCGTGCCGGAACGTTCGTTCCTGCTCGAATCCTATGTGGCCCCGTTGTCGGAAGAGGAAGAGGAAATCCGTCGCCCACATCGCGCGGCCGAAGCTGCGCCGGTTAAACCAGCCGAAGTAACGGAAACCGAACCAGTATTGCGTGACGAAAAACCATTGTCCATGGAAGACTTGGATAAAAAACTTGATGAAATTTTGGATGTTAACACTTCCGAAAATATTTAATCATCGAACATATGTTTTCACTCAATCGCGCGACGATTCTTGGTAACGTCACCAGGGATCCGGAAGTTAAACAATTGCCGTCTGGCCAAAGTGTCTGCACTTTTGGTGTGGCCACCAATCGCAACTGGACCGATGCCAATGGAGTTAAACAGGATAAAGCAGAATTCCATAACATCGTGGCTTGGGGCAAGCTCGCGGAAATTCTTGGACAGTATTTAGCCAAAGGTAAAAAAGTTTATATTGAAGGTCGTTTGCAAACCCGTGACTGGGAGGGTCAGGATGGTGTTAAGCGTTATCGCACCGAAGTGGTGGCCGAGAATGCCATTATTCTTGATCGCGCCGGCAGTGCCGGTGGCGGCAGCTTTGCTCCGGCCGCGACTTCATTGCCAGATGATCCGTCAATCGATCCGACCACGGAAATCAAGGTTGAAGATATTCCTTTTTAAAGAATGACAATTTATGAAAGATAATAACAATAAGAAAAATAATAACGCCAAACAACGCCATTGTCCGTTTTGCGTTAATAAAAAAATCGAAATCGATTATAAAGACTCGCAGTTTTTGCG
>Ga0172379_10003746_pt1 | contig 23656 bp, 22 predicted proteins | sample GrowelOW334metaG_FD_119756 | JGI IMG/M metagenome (GOLD analysis project Ga0172379, IMG submission 119756) | Groundwater microbial communities from an aquifer near a municipal landfill in Southern Ontario, Canada - Groundwater well OW334 metaG | ecosystem: Environmental > Aquatic > Deep...
AAATGTTGTTGATGCAATTGGAGTTTTACCGAAAGAAAGTTCGTTGGTTGTTCCGTAATTATTGTTGTCTAAAGTTAGGTCCCCGTAAGTTTGGGCGGCGGATTTTTTAAAGAGAGTTCCGGAACCTCCGTAAGCAGAAACTGTTGTTGGGGTGTATCCACCGGTTCCCCCGTATGCCGAGTAAGTTGCCGTTGAGCTGTCTGTAGTAAAGTAAACGGCAATGCGCCCTCCACTACTATTTCCTCCGCCTCCGTTTGAAGAACTGCTAGTCCCGGCTCTAGCGCTCACGGTCCCGCTTCCGGCCAACACACCAGTCCTAAGATAAATTGACCCGCCGGTGCCGCCAGGCGGCGCCCAGCACGCTCCATAATTATTTCCATTTGCTGAAATAGACCCGGTAACTGTTGTGGTTGCAGTAACGGTTAAAATAATTGCGCCTCCTCCTGCCCCTCCATATGTAGCGCCACAGTTCCAAGGAGAAGCTCCTGCTGAGCCTAAGTCTGTTGGCGCAGTGGAAGACCCGTAAACAAAGGTACTGCCGGTAGCGCCGTTAGCGGAAATCGTACCAAGTCCGGCATATGAAGAACCACCCGGCAAGCCGGAATCAGCAGTTCCTACTCCTGGCCCATAGTTGCTTGCGTATCCTTTTCCGTCTGCGTTAATGGAACCGGTTATTGTGGCGTTCCCGCCGGCTGAAATATTAATTCTTGAAATTACTGTAGTGGTTGCTCCGGCTGTTTGGGTTATGCTCGCCCCGCTGTAAACAGTCATGTTGCCAGCGATTGATAATGGGGAAGATAGAGCGTCGTAATTAAAATTTAAAACAGAAGCTACGCCCCCGCCGGAATTTCCCACCACTAGAGAATTTATAGAGGAGGCGCTGTTTATATTTATTGTGGCGGCGGTGCTTATTACCACGTCGTCGGCCAGAGCCGGCGCTGTGCCCAAAGACCAATTTCCGCCGGTAGACCAATTACTGTCCCCGGCCAGTCCATTCCAAGTATTCGCTCCATTGTAGGCATCTTGACTGGCGTCACCAAAATTAAACACCATATGATGGTGGCCGGTTTTTTTATCTAAAAATTTTATTTCTCCAATCCCGTCGCAAGACCAATTATTTACACTAATTTGCCCTGTCGCGGAAATGCTCGGCGCCACATTATTACCGTCGCAAGTAAGCGAGGAAAATTCCATATCATCAATGGTCGCTTGATCGCCGGGTGTTACGGTAAGGTTATCTTGTCCGACAGTAGTAAAGCCGATTGTCCAAAATTCTCCGGCTACGGGAAAAGACGACACATTTAAAATACTCAAATCCACGTTCGGGTCAACGGTTACCGGATAGCTTGCGGTTTTAAGCCATGAGGAATTGGGAATTAAAGTGATTAAATTTTTATTAACTTTAAATGTCAGTTGGGAACTCTCTTTTCCCTCACTGTCGGTCATTATCGGCGCGGACATTACGTAGCGCTTATAAAGTTCCTGTCCCTTGTGACCTTTAACGTAGAGAGTAATTGTGGAAGGGGAGGTTTGCGCCGAATCGTATTTATCCAAGTTAGTCAGATAATGAAATCTGGACGGATGTTTTTTGTCCTTTAAAATGATATTTTCTTTTAAACCCGTATCGGACATAATATATTCTAAATCCGTAGATTTGTAGGCGTCGGTATAAATGACTTTTTTCCCAAGTCTGGTTGGCGGAGTAGTCGTAGATACGTTTACCGGAAGCATTTGCAAGGGTAGAGAATTAAACCCCGTTTTGTTGCTCCCCAAAGTAATTGGGTTACTGGATAAATCCGCCGGCATAAACAAATCCATTAGCGGACTGAAAAATTCCAAATGGGAAAATTCTTCCGGAGTAAGGTCCCCAATTTGCATAGCCGCCAGTCTATCTTCTTCCTCTTGCGGGCTAATGATTTTATAATCTGTTTCTAGCCAAATTGCGTCCAAAAAGAAAACTTCGCTGGCGGAAATACTTGCCCAAGCGGACTCCGGCGCCAAAATTTTTAGCCGAATGTTTAATTCGGGCAAATTGTTTAGTGCTGTTTGGGGTAATGCCGCCGAAAGAAACCCGCCCCGATTAGCGTTTGTGTTTTCTGCGGTTAGCAAAACTGAAGTTAAGGTTTGCCATGAAGAACTGGCTACCGAATATTCAACCAGTAGTTGGCCGGCAGAAATCGGCAAAGAGGCAAAAGACAATTTAATTCTGGCTGTATCGGGGGTTTTAAAATTTGTTGCTTCGGAACTTTTTTCATTGCTGATAAAGTTGCTATATTCTAAGGTCGGAGAAGTAAGTTGTTTTTCCGGTTCGGGTAAAATTTCTTTTGGCTCGGAGGTGGCAATTTCGTCTGGAGCTGAAATTGGATCTGGGGACTCAACTTTAATTTCTGGCTCAGTAACTTTTTGAGTTTCTTCCGGAGCCGAAAGAATAATATTTGTCGGTTCAGTACTGCTCCCGGTTTCCGGTAAAGTAGCGAGTATTTCTTCCGTCGCAAAAATTTTTAATTGCGATTCCGTTGTTGACGCGGCACTGGTCGAGGTAATTTCCGGTACTGTGTTGATTGGGATGTCGGGAGTGGTACTGGCCGGTTTATCCTCCGGAGCAATAGGATCCAAAATTTCAGTTTGCGGCAAATTAGATTCTGCGCTGGTTGTGGCTTCGGAAGTGGTGGTATAAATCAACGTTGCCGAATTGGAAGCAGAAAATTTTTCTAGTGCAGAAGTATCATCAAGCTCGGAAATTAAAGCCCCTTCTTGGTTTGTCCATTTTAGTGGGAAAGAATTTTCCGTGGCCGATAGGATTTGTTGAGGGTAGAATTGTTCTGTGGAGTAAGAGGAAGAATTTATTTCACTGTCGGCAACCGCAGTTAGGGGAGCGAGGGTTTGTGAGAAGGCTAAGTTAACAAGCAAAAAAAACGCCCAAAGTTTTTTGAGTGTTTTTATTCTTGGCCAGTGAACTAAAGATAGCCGTTTTTGTTTGGAGGTTTTTATTTTCAAAATGATTTCCCTATGCATTAATTATGACATTTTAATTTAAATATTTCTAATTGGTAATATAGTGGAAGATTTATTGCCTAATTAGTTGTTGAATTGGGATATTAAAGTTTAAAATATGTGAAACAGCAGGAGATAATTTGATTATATTAATGTTTTAACTTTTTAAAGATTACTGCCCCAAGAGTTAAAAAGTATCGGTCTAGAAGTTTAAGCAGGATTTTTGTGAGAAAGATTTGTACATAAATTTAATGGTTATTGTTTTACATTTTGGATAAATTTTTAGAAAATTCCATTGCTAAATGCTACGAAATTTTTTTATTAAAGAAACCTTTTTATATTTATAATTATCCACAATCAATTTGAATATTTCGATGTTCAAATTACTCTATGGGAATTATTTATTCATTTTGAGCTATTGACCCAAAGGGCTAATTATAGTATAATTGCTTTGTATTTTGCCCCCAAGCGCGGGCAAATTTTTTATCCACGAGAATGAAATTTATGGCTAATGACAGTGTAATTTTAAGATTCTCAGATGTGACTTTTGAGTTTGGTCACAATAAGACCATTTTAGATGAGGTCAGTTTTGGCGTGCGTACGGGAGCCCGTATTACTTTAATGGGACAGAACGGCGCCGGCAAATCCACATTGTTTAAAATGATTACCGGGGAAGTGACACCACAGGAAGGTCAGGTCCATCGCACTCCCAAAGACGCCAGCATTGCCATTGCTCGGCAAGTAATGCCGAAAGAATTATTGGAACTGACTATTCGGGATTATTTTGCTACGGCGTTTACCGAAAAGAAATATAATCTGGATAAATTAATCCGGGATATTTTTGAAGTGGTAAATGTGGATTTGCCATTGGAGCGAAAAGTCGGGGAGCTTTCCGGCGGTCAGCAAGCCCGCCTGCTTTTGGCTCATGCACTGATTCAAAATCCGGATATTTTATTGTTAGATGAACCGACTAATAATTTGGATCGTCAGGGCATTGAACACTTAACTGGTTTTTTAATGATGTATGAAAAAACCGTACTGGTAATTTCCCACGATGCGGAATTTTTAAATGCTTTCTCTGACGGTGTGTTGTATTTAGATGTGTTTACAAAAAAAGTGGAGCAATATAGCGGGAATTATTTTGACGTAGTGGAAGATATTAAAAATCGGATTGAGCGGGAAAATTTACAGAATGCTCGGATGCAAACCCAAATTAAGGAAAAGCTGGCTCAGGCCGGAGTGTTCGCCCATAAGGGTGGAAAGTTAAGAGCGGTGGCTAAGCGTATGCGCGAATCTGCCGAAGAAGCGGAGGAAAATATTGTTGAGGTTAGACAAGAAGACAAAACTATTCGCGATTTTGTAATTCCTGTCCAAGACTACGGTCAATTTTTTGACGGCAAGGTTATGGATTTTTCTTCCATTTCTGCTATCCACCCGCACGGAGTTGTCAGCAAAGAGGTGGAACTAACATTGCGCAAAAATACTCATATGTTGATTTCCGGACCTAACGGAATTGGTAAGTCTACTATGCTGGAAAAAATTGCATCCTGGCGAAGCCAGGATGTCCTGAGCGATAGTCGAAGGGCTGAGGGTTTTTCTATCGCCAAAGATATTAAGATTGGTTACTACAAACAAGATTTTTCCAATTTTAATTTTGAACAGAAAGCCTTTGACGCGCTTAAAGAAGTTATGGAAAAATATGATGAGCATATTTTGCGTGCCGCGGCCGCCGGATTTTTATTGGACGGTAAATTACTGGATCACAATATTGCCGCTCTTTCCGAAGGCCAGAAAGGCCTGTTGGCTTTTTGCAGACTAATGCTAATGAAGCCGGGATTGCTGATATTAGACGAGCCGACCAACCATATCAATTTCCGCCATTTGCCGATTATTGCTAAAGCCCTAGACGCTTATGAGGGCGCCAGTTTAATGGTCTCCCACACCCCGGAATTTGTGTCTCAAATCCGCATAGACGAAACCATAGATTTAAGTGCGCTATAAAATATCAGTCAAATTAAAACCACCTACTCTTTTTAAAAGAGTAGGTGGTTTTAATTGCAATAGGATTTACTTATTTAAATAAGTAATGGTCAATTGAAGAACAGTGGCAAAGCTGACCCAGAGTAAATAGGGAATTTGGATATAAGTAATCCAGCGGGCGTGGGGGAAAATTGCCGCCATGGCCCAAATAAGTGTAATCAGCACCAGAAGAATATCAGTTGCCGCTAGCAGGTTATTTTTTAAGCCAAACTGGATTGGCGTAAAAATAAAGTTAAACAGTAAATTTAAGGCAAAGGGTAAGGCCACTAAATAGGGAATTTGTTTTTGCCCGGCCATTATAAAGACTTTGCCGAAAGAAATGGCGATTAATATATAGAGGAAAGTCCACACCGGGCCAAATAACCAGGAAGGTGGTGACCACGATGGTCTGATTAATTGCGAGTACCAGTTATATGCTTGCATAGTTTTTTTATGTTTAATATTTAATAAATGTTTATTGATATTGAATATAGAGTGGAATTGGATTAAGTTTTAGTAGTTGGTCCGGGGTTAATAAACCTAATCCCAAAGCATCATTTTTATAAAATAATTTGAAACCGGTAAACTGTACCGGCTCTTTATAAATGTATTGCTTATAAGTATTGAGTTTTGCTCCCTGACCACCAAAGCCGTCCATATTTAGTACTATTTGCACTTCGGGTACGGTTTTAATACTTTTGTAATTTGTCAGCATCGGCTGGGTAAAGCGATGAATAATCAAAATTTTTGGCGGTAAATTGTTATCGGTAACGATTTTTGATAAATATTCAGATGCAAAGTTTATGTCTTTTGCATCCAGCGAACCGATAGCGGTCCCGGGCTTGGCACCGGTTTTCATAGAAAATTCCGGATCTATTCCCAAATGCACATTCGGAAGCTTTAAATATTTTTCCAAAAAAGGAAGCTCTGTTTGTACGTCACTTAATCCAACTTGAATATCTAAAAATACCAGGGCATTATTTTTTTCCGCCATAGCTAAAACTTTGTCTATTTCCGTACTCGGCATCCGGGCGCGGTATTTGCCGTCCCTGCCGGCCCCTGCCTGTGCCACCACCGCAATGTAGTGCAAGGCGGGGATAGCGGGTGTGCCGGGGTCAGCAAGAGTCCATTTTTTAACTTCCGCTGACAGCCGTTTGATCATTTCTGCTTCCGGATATTCCCCCAGGATACCCATATTTTTGGAATACAAATTTCCATAGTACGCCACAATGCGATTAAACGGCAGAATTGCTCCGGCATTTGGGTAAACGGTTTTCACCGGCCATAAATTTGCCACTGTTGATGTTTTTGTCGTGGAGTTGTTGGCATTTTTCAAAAGTTTTTTGTCATATGTCGTAAAGTCCAATGTAGGGGCAGCTGGGCTTATTTGGTCGGTTATTGTGCCTGTAACCTTAAGACTTTTTATAATCGGATTTTTTGAGTTTTTAAAAACATTTATTTTTCCAAATAACAAACTTGATGCGAAGACAAACAAAATAAGTCCTATAATAATCCAAGGGTTTTTTAATTTTTGGTTGAAGTTGTAATCTGTGCCCATAAATTTTATAAAATATTTTGCACTCGACCGACTTGACCATCGGTAAGGCGTACTTTAATGCCGTGCGGATGGAAAGAGGAGTTGGTTAAAATTTCCGCCACAACGCCTGGGGTAAGGGTGCCGGTTTTTTGGTTGGTTTTTAAAACCACCTCAACATTTTGACCAATTTTGATTTCGTCGCGATTTTGTCCGTTCATAGGGAATATAAAGCTAGTGGTATAAGTATACCATTTTAAAAAAAAGTTCGGGCAAGTCGCAATGACCTGCCCGGTGTGAAAGTTGCGCTTAGAGATTAGGTTTAGGATCTAAGGTCTTTGGCTAGACCAAATGATCTCAACAGGCAAATGAAGTACCAGTTGATGTCCGTTTCCCACCAGGCGTGTCCGTGACGGCAGTTCACCGGATGGGCATGATGATTGTTATGCCAACCCTCGCCGAATGTCATCATAGCCACCCACCAGTTGTTGCGGGAGTTATCTCGGGTTTCAAACCGGCGAGAGCCCCACATGTGAGTAGCACTGTTGACCAGCCAAGTACTGTGCCAGCTGACAGTTACGGGAACGAAAATTCCCCATAATACTGCCTGCCAGCCCCAGAACCACCACAACGACAGACCCAAGACAGTTATCGGTAACCAAAAGAATTTTCCCAACCACCGATAAAAACTATCCTTGAGCAGATCCGGCGCGTACATCGTCAGAATTTCAGGATTCTGGAACCTGGTTCTAATTAACAGCCAGCCCATGTGTGCCCATAATCCGCCATCGTTTGGCGTGTGTGGGTCAAAACCGGCTCGGTCGGAAAATTGGTGGTGCGCCCGATGTGTCGCTACCCACCAGATTGGACTGCCCTGCAGAGCTAAACAGCCACACACGGTGAGTGCGTACTCCACTGCTTTGGAAGTCTTAAAACCCCGGTGTGTCAGTAACCGGTGGAATCCGGCTCCAATTCCCGGGCACAGACTTACAAACCAGACACAGAGCGCCAATAGAATGAGCTTTAAGCTCGGGTTTGCCAACGCAAAGCCGGAGCCGAAGTGAAAGGCGACGATGAACATCAGCGTCACCCAGTTTATCTGCCTCATTTTTATTTCCTCCTCTTGAGATGTCTAACATAATAAGTATAGCAGGGTATTGTTTGGGTATGGTAAATTAAATAAACCCATAGATTGCGTCTCGGTAAAATAATGGTATAATTATTTTATGTTGAATAATCCGGATAAAAAATTAGAGCAGGTGGTTAATGAGTATCAACAGGTGGCGACGGAAAATCCCGAGGTGAATTTAAGTCTGTTAATGATAAATGCCCTGCAGACCCAAAAGCAAAATTTGGTGTCTACAAAAATAAAGCGCTGGGCGTATTTAATTTCTTTGGGATTACCACCTTTGGGAATATTGTTTGCAGCCAAATATTTTTTTAGCGACGAAGATGACGCGCAAACCGTAGCCTGGGTTTGCGTGACATTAACTGTGGTGTCTGTGCTGGCAATTTATTTGGGCGGGAAAATTTTGCTGTCCGGCAGCGGTACGTCGGTTCAACAAATTCAGCAAATAAAACCCTCCGACGTAATGCAACTGGGACAATAGAAAATAATTACATAATAAAATAACCATTGCGGAATACAACGGTTATTTTATTATGTAAAAGACAAAACTGTTTTTTAGCCTTAGTTTAAGGCAAAGAATTTATTAGCGACGTAGAGCGAAGCCAGACATTTATGGCTGAGTGAGCCGAGGAGCTAATACAGGTTCAATACTTTGTGGCTCTGCTACGAAATACAGTCAGGTCCTTAGTGTTAATGCCTCGGAGTTCTACTCCGAGGAACCTTTATTTAACTCATACCGTAAGCCTATTTTGTGGTACTTGTTGTATTTGCTCTGGGAAAATGTTTTTTTGTTTGGTAGAGTTAGTATATGCTTGTAATAAAACGAACCATTTATTTATTTGTGATTGCCCTAGTGTTTTATGCTTCAACTGCTTCAGCTCAGTTGTTTATGCCAAATTTTAGCAATGAGGGTATTGAGGAGCAGGTGAAAAATTATTTTAGTGACGCTCAGGAAATGGTGGCTATTGCTAAATGCGAATCCGGTTTTCGTCAGTATAATAACAGCGGTATGCCACTTTCCGGGGGAGCTTCCGGCAACTATATCGGTGTGTTTCAAATAAGCCGGGGACATAGCGCAACCGCAACCGCAATGGGTTGGGATATTTATACTCCTGAAGGCAACTTGGCTTATGCCAAATATTTATATCAGCGTCAGGGAACCGCTCCTTGGGTCGGATGTGTAAAATCACCGGTTAAAATTTCAAACCAGACAACCGCTTTAATAAGCTCGTCAACATTGGACACGCTTACAATAAATTTAAAAATGGGGATGGTTAATCCACAAGTAATTATTTTGCAGAAAAAATTAAACGCTTTAGGTTTTGCCGTTGCCGGTAGCGGGCCGGGGTCGCCGGGGCAGGAGACTAATCAGTTCGGCCTTTTGACAAAGCAAGCTGTTCAGCGTTTCCAGTGTGAAAGAAAAATTGTTTGTTCTGGTAATGAACTATCTACCGGCTACGGGCGGGTTGGTCCGCTAACCCGGTCGTTTCTGACCGCATCTGCACAGTAAATTATATTAAAAATACCGCTAAAAAAGCGGTGTTTTTTTATTGAAAAATTTATTATACCACAAAATTGAATTGGAAGAAGGGACACTTCTTCCAGATGAAGAGGTTGACAAAATGGCAAAAAAGGTGTATAATATATAGTTATCCTACGAATTCGACGTTGGGTATTTTTTAGCGGATTTATAAGTTTTTTTGGCCTTAAAAAGCCAAAATCGAATACACCCGGCGTGCCCAATTGGTATGCCACAACCAAGTCCTAGGAGGATTTGTGAAGATAAGAATCAACAACATTTCAAGTGTCGTGGTCCCGTTTCGGCGGGCAAATCCGGCGCAAATACTCATTGAGATCAAGGACAACACTCACCCGATCCATCTGGTTCGCGGTGGACTGTGTCCGATTGGTGGCAACTGGATTGGCCAAACGGCTATCCATGACGCCAGCCCTCTGGACACGGTACGTCGGGAGGTGTTCGAGGAATTGGTCCTCGACAGCAAGCCGGTTTCCACAGAAGCTTTGGTGGAGTTGGGGCTTGCTGAGGTGGTGGAGAATTATGCTACCTCGCGTAACGAAAACGCGATCACAAACTTCGAGCGTCTAATGCTCAATGAGGTGGTTGGTGTCATAATAGATAGTATGTCTCCCTTTGGGAGCTATCTCAACACCATTACACGGGAGGCCATGCTGTCTGTTGATCCTTCCTCCACCCGGGAGACATTCACCACGTTGTCATGCTACTTCCTGGCCCCGCTGGATGATGCTACTTTTTTCAAGCTATCCGTCTTGCAACAAAGGGTCGGCAACCTCTCCAACGAGAGCATCACATTGGTGACCTCGCTGGATGAAATCCTGGAACGGAATCTGTCCGGCGCGTTCGCGCACGAACAGCCTTTGCGGGATTTCTTCCTGGCCATGGGGTTCAATCATGCCAAGCACATGCGCATAGTCCCTAACCAGACCAGCGTGTATGCTGGCCCCCCGCTGGCCAGCTACGCGGACTATCTCAAGCTCTACGACGTTGCCAAAAAGCCCATCGGCTAACTGGCGAAAAGTGTAGCGAAATGTTGAAACAAAACACCCCATCAGTCCAATCCTTCGGGAACGGACGGGTGGGGTGTTTATCATATTATATTTATTTTTCATCAAAGGCTTGTTGTAAGCCCAGGATATCTATTTTTTTCATTTTCAACATGGCTTGCATTACTTTGCCGGATTTATCTTTGCCTAAAAGTTCGTTTAAAATCTTGGGCACAATTTGCCAAGACAAACCATACTTGTCTTTGAGCCAACCACACTGGCTTTCTTGTCCACCATCTTCAATCAATTTTCTCCAGTAATAGTCCACTTCCTCTTGGGTTTCGCAATTGACCATAAAAGAAATGGATTCATTAAACAGAAAGTTTGATTTGGCGCTTAGCAAATTAAATTCTTGGCCAAATAATTCCATGCTCACAGTTTCCACGGTACCGGATGGTGTGTTATTCATTATTTGTACGCTCTTAATTTTGGCATCCTTAAACACCGAAACATAAAATTTTGCCGCTTGCCCGGCATCTTTTTGTAGCCATAAAAACGGAGTAATTTTGTTCATATATAAACTAATTAATTTTTATATTTAAAAATAGATAACTGGATTTTTACATAACCGAGGCCTAATGGAACATAAGGAGCGCTTACTTTCTTATAAACTCGGAATAATTTTCCACTAACCCGGAGGCTTGGGATTTTTGGGTAATTAAATATTTTTCCCGGGCTTCGGTTAAATTTAGTTTCGTATCCAGTAGCCCGGCTTTTAAAGCCAGTTCATCTGCATATCCGGTTAGGGCTAATTGCCAAGCTAAAGAGGGGAGGCGACCCGGGGCAATGCGGTTAATGTGGTAAGCAATTGTAGAAGTGCAATTGGCCCAAATTGTATTGTACCAGGCCGGATGGACAACTAAATCATTCATAGTGTTTAACATATCCACCAACAGGAGTCTGCCATTTTCCGGCTTTGATAGTTTAATCGGGTACACATACACGTTGGATTTGCGAATGTTGGCTCGTAAAAACACCACATCTTTTTCGTCGGCCGGAATATACATTATGGGGTATGTATGGAGTGTGCCCAAAAACAAACTGTAACTTTGGCCTTTCACTTTTCGGGCTTCCACGGTCATACTTAAAAAATTGCCGTCGCTAAATTCAAAAGACAAAAAAGTGTGAGCGGCCACGGACAAGCCGGTGAACGGTTCGGTTATGTACCAAACTTTGGTTAGCTTACTAAGGTCGTAAGTTTTGTCGTAATAGGCCACAGTAATATCGGCGTCTTTTTCGCTTCCGTTATAGCGAAAATTCCGGACATTTTTTATGGTTACCAAATCGCCGTTAAATTGAGCGGATGCCAGCACTGCCAATTCCGGTTGCCAATTACCAACGGTGGGTACCGGTTTTAAATTTTGCCAGACAAAAAATACAACCAAGAGCAAACCAATAGCGCCTAAAATTTTGACCTTACGCCCCTTAAAATTTATTTTCATAAAGTTCATTTACTTTATTTTATCATGTTTTAATAGATCTTAATAACGAAAAACCTTGCCCTCAGGGCAAGGTTTGGTTGAAAAGCATTGTTAGAAAACGAGGTTATTTAACTACTTCTATAAGGGGCTTGACGAAAGGATTTTCCCGATTTAGCTCATAATAAACTTTTTGTCCCAATTTTTCTTTTTTTAACAGCCCATTTTGTAGCAAGATTTTTAAATGCTGAGAAGCTAAAGGTAAGGAAATATTTAACACTTTAGCCGCACTGCTAACCGACATTTTTTCTTCCGTGACCAGCATCCAGAATATTTTACACCGGTTAACTTCGCTTAAAGTTTTAAAGATTAAAGTTAGTTTGATGTTCTTTTTTTCTAAGTATTTTCTGACTTTCTCGGCTTTCTGATTGGAAATCATATTAAAAATGAATTATTTAACCACTTTTGCAAGTATATTCCTATGTCATTATTGCGTCAACCCCGGTAGGTAGTTTTTGTAATTACAGCATGTTTTGGCGTATTTTTGGAAATTTAATTATTTTTTTGTTGTAGAAATAATTTGGTTTGCAGATGCTTTATTAATTCGCTGATTTGCATCCAGAAGAAAGCCCACACCCAAATTATTACCACCCAAGTTAACGGGGCTTTGGCCATAAAAAATCCGTTTAAGGCAATAATGGTTGCGAGCGCTTGCGTAACAGAAGTGGTTATAATAACCGGTCGGCTGGGTAAAAATTTATCCCAACGTTTTTTTGTATGGGCCACATAAATTAGCATATGACCGCCAACGGTCAGTTTCAGAAAAAATAAAGTTTCAATTACCGGCATGCTTAAATTAAAAACATTTAAAGCCAGATAAAACATTAGCAAACTATTAACGACTCCGGTTAAGCCAAACAACCCACTTAAAATAAATCGTTCTTTAACCTTGATTTCCGCAGGCCGGCTGATGGCCTCCACGCGGTTAAAAGCCAGGGAGATAATTGGCAAGTCATTTAAGAAAGCTAGTAAAATTAACTGCACCGGAGTTAAAGGATAGGTTTTGTAAATGACTCCTAATACGGCAATGGTTAAAATTAGGCGCAGGCTTTCGGAAATACGGTAAACCGAGTAGCTGTAAAGCCGGGAAAAAATTTTCCTGGCTTCTGCCACCGCGGTTTTAATAACCGAAATGCCGGGAGTGAGTAGGACAATATCGGCCGCGCTTTTGAGCGCGTCCACGGCTCCGCTTACCGCAATACCAACATCCGCAGTTTTAATAGCGGGCAAATCATTTACGCCGTCGCCGGTTACGGCCACGCGAAAAAACTTTTTGGCGGCTTGAGTAATATTAAGTTTGTCTTCCGGCAAGATTTCCGCGAACACCGCTTTATTTTTCCACCAGGCTTTATCCACGTCCGCCAAATTAATCTTGGCCAAGGCCTGTTTATCCACTACCACTTCTTCACTTCCGTCCAGTTCTAATTCCTGCGCCACCCGCTTGCTAATGGCGGTGTTGTCGCCGGTTAACATTTTTACGGCTATTCCGTTGGTTTTTAAAAAATTAATAGACTCTTTGGCGTCTTCAAATATTGTATCCGAAAGCAAAATCATCCCCAGAAGTTGCATGTGTTGTTCTTGTTGGCCGTTTAAATTAACCGCCACCGCCAAACTACGGAATCCCTGGGTGGCAAAATCGTTAACGTCCCGTTTAAATTTATCCACGGCGCCGGCTTTAAAATCGCAAAGCGTTTCCACCACTTGTGTGGCTCCGACAGCAACACACATTTGGCGTCCCTCACTGGTTTTTATAACGGCGGTGCTACGTTTGCGTTGGGAATCCCCGGGGGTAATTTTTATTGCCTCATAGTCAGAAATTAAATTTAGCGTTTTAAATTTACCCATTATAGCTTGATTAATGGGATTTCGTTCCTGGCTAGATGTGGTAGCGGCAAGCTGAATTAAATCACTCTCGGAAAATTCGGCGGTGTAACTAACAATTTTTTCCACGCTAATTTGGTTTTTGGTTAGGGTGCCGGTTTTATCGGAGAAGAGTACATCCACGTTGGCGAAATCTTCCAAAGCGTTGAGTTTGCGAACAATGGTTTGCTCTTTAGCTAATTCTAAAACGCCAAAACCAATAATCAGGCTCATTACCGTGGGCAGGCTAATCGGAATGCCGGCAATAGTCAGGCTCAAATCCAATAAAATTATTTCCACCCAGGGTGTGTGGGCTAACGCTAGTATAAAAGTTAAAATTACTACGGCAACTAAACTTAAAATAGAAAGAAATTTGGAAATGCGCAAAATGTCCTGTTCCAGAAGGCTACGCTTTTTGGTATTTAAAGCCAGAGCCAGGGTTTTGCCGAACCCGGTATTTTTGCCTGTGGCCGTAATCTCAGCCGTGGCTTGACCGGTGGTAATAAACGAACCGGAAATTAAGTTGTCGCCGACGGTTTTTTCTTTAGGCAGACTTTCACCGGTCAGCGCGGCTTCGTTGGCGGTTAAATTGTCGGCTGTTAGTATTTTTGTGTCGGCCGGGATAACATCACCGACGCCGAGTTCAATTACATCTCCGGGCACTAAAAATTTGGCGCCGACCCATTCCCATTTGCCGTCGCGCAGGGTTTTTATTTGCACGGAAAGTTTTTCCTGAAGTTTGCTTACCGCGTTGTCGGCCTTGTTTTCCTGCCAAAAACTTATAAAAAAATTTAAAAACATTAAGATTAAAATAAAATAAAAATCAAAAATGTTTTTAACTAAAAAAGATAATAAAGCCGCGGCCAAAAGCATTAAGGCAATTGGGGAAATAAGCCATTTGGCAAATTTAACAAGCATCCCGGGTTTTTTCTCCGTGATTTCATTAAGGCCAAAGATTTTTTGTTGGTTTTGTGCCTCTTGGTTGGTTAAACCGCCTGCTGGTTTGATATTTTCCATTGTTTGGGAATTTTTATAGTATACTTATATATTTCCATTAGCGACGCAGAGCGCGACTTTTATTGTTTCCATTCAATTTTCGCGCCTAAAAGCCAAGCTAGATCATTGACTTGGCCGGGGTCAATAATCGCGCCTTTTAAACTTTCCACGTTTATACTTAATCCACTAATCTGACTGCTTCTAAAATCAGTGTCTTTGAGTTTACCGGCGGAAAATTCGACTTTGGTTAAGTCAGAGTCCGTAAAAATAACCCCGGAAAGCTCCGCGCCGTAAAAGTCCGCTTCTTCCAATACGCAATGTTCAAAAGTTACATTCTTAAGTTTAGACATGCGGAATAAAGAAAGCTTAAGCTGGCAATGTTTAAATAAGACATTTCTTAAATTCCCCTCCACCAGCTTAAAACCCGTCATTCGGCATTTAATAAATTCCGCTTGTTCAATTAGTGTTTTTTCCAATTTTAAATTGGCTAAATCGCAATCTTCCAATTTTACATTGCTAAATTTTAAGTCACTAATTTTCGCTTGGCTTAAATTAACTTCTTTAAACTCACATTCGTAAAAACGCAAATTATTAAAAACCTGATTACTGTAATTTTTGCCCGTAAGGCTTTTTTGCTCGTACTGACTTTCGTTGTGTAAAACAAAATCAGAGGATAAAATTTTTGGCAAATTACTGTATTTTATTTCCGGCTTTTTACTAACTGCTTTTGTCATATCAAAAAATTAAATATTATTTTAGCAACGCCGGCAAAATGGCCAGCAAGACAATGTCCGCGGTAAAATGCGCCACTATGCCGTACTCCAGCCCTTTTTTCCAGTACAACCAGCCAAACACCAAACCCCCGATGCCGTTTAACACAATGGCCCGAAAAACCACAAGGGGAGTGATGGCAGTTAGCGCTGAGGTAATTGGCAAGTGACCCAGACCAAACAGTACGGAGGAAATAATAATGGCAGACCACATTATAATATTATTTTTTAGGGGCTCTACGGATTTAAAAATCTTGGCCAGTATCCACGCAAATAAAGACATTACAAACAGACGCAGTAACAATTCTTCCACAATTCCGCCATACAGAGAGGCGAGTAGTGTTTTCCAAATCGCCACTTGGCTGTTTGCCACCGCTAGTTGTGGCAGATATATGCCAAACAATCTATCGCCAAGGGTAATTAATATGGCCGTTATTATACCGGCGGAAACAGTGAGCTTAAAAAAACTCGGCAGTTTTTCTTTTGTTGGTATGCTTGCATCAAACAATGCCAGTACGGGTAAGTTTAAGCTCTTGGTAAGTTTCAGTCCAAAAAAAATCGCAACTGCCAAAAGCACCGCGGTTTGCGCAATGGAGGCTAAGACAAGTATTGGTAATGGTTGGCCGACTTTGGCTAAAATTTCATGTTGCAGAGTAAATGCGTAGGGGAGTACGGCCATTGTTCCCACAATCCCCGCGAGCCACAAAAACAAAAATTTATTTTTCATATATATATTATATCAAATCTTATATCCTATATCTTTTCAGGTCTTGCTTGGCTTTTTTAATAAACTTCCCAAACTTTTTGTTTTTTTCTCTTTTTTCCAAAGCAGTTAATTTGTTAAACTCGGCTTCTTTTTTCAGGTTAAGATAGTTGTTATATTTGTCCTTATCAATTTTGTCGGAATTTACCGCCTCAAGTACCGCGCAACCCGGTTCGTGAGTGTGCGTGCAGTCTGTGTATTTACACTGCCTGGCAAGCGCAATAATTTCTTCAAATACCGCGTCGATGCTGGCGGTGGTTTCTGTTACCCCCACTTCGCGCATGCCGGGGTTGTCTATAACTATTCCCCCTGATGGCATAAAATACATTTCCCTGGAAGTGGTTATGTGTTTGCCTCTGCCGGAATATAAACTAATGTCCTCGGTCCTTAAAGTGTTAACGCCAAGTAGTTTATTAATTAGGGATGATTTTCCCACACCCGAAGAACCTAAGAAGCTGTAAGTCCGCCCTTTTTTTATAAACTCTTTAAGTGTCGCGAGGCCCGTATCAGATACATTACTGGTTAAAATTACCACCACTCCGGGGAACCGCAGTTTAATTTCCGCCAGTTTATTTTCCAAATCTTCTTTAGTAATTAAATCTATTTTATTTAAAATAATCACCACTTCAATATTGCTGGTGCTGGCTATAGCAAAATATCTCTCAAGTCGGTTTAAATTATAGTCCCGGTCCACGGCTTCCACAATGAATGCTGTGTCTATATTGGAAGCAATAATTTGGATTTCATTTTTTCCGGTCTGTTGCCTTTTAATAATAGTCTTTCTGGGAAGTACGGCGTTTATAACTGCGCGTTCATTGTCCAGCAGCACAGTAACGGCTACCCAGTCACCCACGGCCGGGTAGTCTTCTCGTGATTTGGCATTAAAGACCTGTTTGCCGGTAATTGTGGCAATATATTCGCCGGTTTCATTTTTTACTCTGTATGAGCCTTTATGTTCGGCAATTACCCGCGCAACCAAAAAGCCTTCAAGGCCCAATTGCTTACGGCCTGCTTCAAAAAATTCCGTAAACCCTAAATCTTCTAATGTAATTTTCTTTGCTTCGTCTGAATTCATAAAGTTATTATACACTGTATTTTGTATTGATTCTATTCAAAAAGAAGAAGCGCACGCATTGCCCGATGGGGCAACGCGCGCGCTTGGATTCGTCGCAGTCATGATGCAAGAGCCTCGGTAAGTTCCTGCGTGATGTACGCAAGAGTCTCGTCGGGACTGCCCAGTCGCAGCCTCTCACAACGGCTGAATTCCACGAGGATGGAGAGAGGGTCTCCTTCGCCAGGAAACAGGCAGTAGTGGACCATGAGCCGTTCGCCGTGCCATTTAAGCAACATCTTTTCCAAACGCTGAACCAGCGCCTCTGGAACTGAAAGATCGCTGACCTTGGGTTTTCGTTCCCAATCTCGAGTGTAGGATCTTTCGATGGTGCCCATAAGGGGGTCGACAAAGATGTCGACGTTTTCGAAACCATTGTCTGTTCGAAGGGGCGAAGTCAATTTGAGGTCCAACTTAAACCCTCCGTAACTCGGGATGGCGTAGTGGACTGTCCACGGCTGGTTCAAAAACGCCTGGAAGTCCGGAAAGCCATCGATCGGGCGCTTTGCGGACGTATAGCTTTGACTCCAGAATACCGAGCCGAAATTGGCTACCGGCAATGGGTTCGTGATCTGCAGGGCTTCGATTGTATCAAAGCTCATTTTGTCCTCCTTTTGGACACCCTATAATATCAAAAAAGCCCGGGATTGTCCAGACTTAGATGGTTATAAAAATAGTTAAATAAAATTTTATCGATGCGGGCAACCGGCCCAGCAACAGGGTCGGCGCATCCCGCTTTTGAGTTTGGAAATAGCTTTGTCTATTCGAATATTTCTGGTCTCTAATTTTTTTCCCGAAGTTACCCAACAAACCCATTCATTTTTTGCCAAGGGAGTAATGTCATCCCAAACAGCCTTTGCCTTATTGTCGGCCAGAATATGTTTTTTAAAATCAACCGGTAGTTTATGAGGCATATTGTTTAACAGGGGACTTAAGTAATTATAAAAGGAAATCTTAGTATTATTGTATCAAAAAACCACCCTTCGATAAACTCGGGATGGTTTTTTGTTTGAAACTAATTTAATATTAACTAAGCACTCCGTTTTAGCAATTTTACTCCCGCGCCTAGAGCCATTAAAAACCATACGGCCATAATCAGCCAGCCGATTACCGGAACAAAAGCCAACAGCATCCAAACAATTACCCCAATTATTACAACTTGCCAGTCTGCCGGAGCTTCCGCGGACTTTCTAATTTTGCTTAAGATAAAATGGCCCAAAACCACAGATGAAAACAGTACCGTTACCGCTAAGGTTAGTATGTAAGCCAGCCCCAGCAAGAACGCGGCATAATAACCAACCAGGGTGGCAAGTAATATTATTACGGCAATGGGAGTGGCCACTAGAGCCAAAAAGCCAACACCCAAATTCTCCCAGGGCTTTAAGCGGAACTCCTCGTATAAACTGAGCGCAAAATTTTTCTTAAAGTGAACCAAAATCCAAGCCGTAATTATCCAGGCTAATAATTTAATTAGCAAACCCAAAGTTAACAAGCCGGTCATGGCAGGTTTAACATTTTTTATTTGGATTTTGGTAAAATTAATTTGAGAAATTTTGGCTGCCGGGTCTACAACCGCAACCTGTGGCCCCCTGTAAGAAATATTACCGGCAATTTGTGCTCCGGGTCCAAAATTTAATTGTTTGGAAGCGGTTATCTCTACATTACCGGAAATAACGGAATTTATGGTCACACTGCCACCGGCAATTTTAACATTGCCTTTTACCGGGGCGTCTATAATTACATTGCCACCGGCAATCATTAAATCCCCGAGCACTTCGGATTTCCCGCTTATACTAATGTTGCCTCCGGCCGATACTAGATCTCCTCCCACCGGTCCGGTAATATTTATGTTGCCTCCGACAATACGCATAGTGTTGCCAACGGCGCCTGAAATATTGATATTGCCCCCGGCAATTAAAGCTTCTTGTTCTACATTGCCGGTCACGTTTACCATTCCGCCGGCTGCGGTTAAGTCACCTTTAATATTGGAATTTACCGTTATTTGGCCACCGGCCACGTAAAGGTTTTTATAGTTTTCCTGGGCCCCAACCACCACATTGGGGTTGTCTTTAGTTGGATGTAAAACTTCCACGGCATAAGCCGGAGTCGCGACGAAAACCAAAGCGAGCATGGATAAAACCAGTATTTTTAATTTCATAAGTTTAGAGTTAATGCTTATACCTTAATTTTAGCACTTTTATTGGTTGTCGCAACAAGTCAGTCAAAAACCGCCTTGGCATTTTTGCCTGGCAGCCCTTTGTTTTAAACATCAAAAATTGTTTGGTATACTAACTTTATGAAAATAAAAAACAAAGCATTATGGACCGTGGTCTTGCTTGCCATGTTTGGGCCGGAACTGATTACCGGCAGTACCCAATTGTTTATGTTCGCTAGTCTTTTCCAATGGATTATATTGTTCCTTGGCTATGGGCTGGCAGTGTTGGTAATTCGCGAGTTAGCCGTGCGCATGAGGTTAAATTTGTGGGGCGCATACCTCCTTGGAATGGCTTTTACGGTTGTGAATGAAGGGCTGGCAGCAAAGACCATGATTTTGGAATCAAGCCTGCCTGTTGCACAGTACGATTACTACGGCTACTTTGCCGGCATCAGCTTTCCCTGGATGTTTGGTATTAGCATTTGGCATGCCCTGGCCTCGGTTCTACTGCCCATTGTGGTCTCTTATTATTTGTTCCCGGAATACAGTGAAGAACGCTGGCTTGGAAACAAGCTGTTGGGGGCGATAAGTTTGTTGGTTATGGTGGCCGCTTCGCTAATTTTTTTCAGTTCAGCCGTTAAAGTGAAAGGTACGGCTCCTCAATATATTATATTACTGTGCGTGATGGCATTCTGGTTTGCCGTAGCGCGAATGTTTGGCAGAAATAAAAATATTTTCAAAAAGGAACAATTTGTGCGTCCGGGGTTGAAGCCTTTTTTCTTGGGTCTAAGCGTTCTTGTTCCGCTCAGTATTGGATTGTCGACCCTGGCCGCTGCTAAAATTTTTCTCCCGCTATTTTTCGTTTTTCTGGCACTCATTGTATGGTTCTATGCCCACATCTTAAGGCAAAAGGGTTGGACAAACCCCGCGGGGCTTGTTATGTTCGGTCTGGGGTTTTATGTCCAACAAGGGTTGCTTACCCTCTTGCAGGGGATAGCAAGAACAAACATTATTCTCGCAGGGACAGAGATAATACTCGTGATGGTTTTAATTTTTCTATCCTTAAGAATGAAAAAATTAGAACAGTTGCCTCTTGTTTCCCCTTAACAAGATTTGCTTTTTATGGCTCGGGAGCCCATCCTACGCCAAGGCTTCGGAGGACAGGCTGGCCCCGATGCTAAAGATCGGGGTGTTCCAGATTCGTCAAAATCTCACCAAACCCAAAGCCAAAGAAAAAAACGCTACCACAAAGGTACCGCATTTTTCTTTGGCTCGGGAGCTGGGATTCGAACCCAGGACCCATCGGTTACACGTTACCCCAATATTTCTATTAGGAGTGGACTATATCATTCCCGCCCTTTTTTAAAGGGTGCGGGACGAGGGGCTTCCCATCCGCCTAAAGCGGAAAGTACTCTCTTTCCAACGTCGCATAAAGCTATGTCGGATAATATCGAGATAGTCTCTGAACCTTCAATGACTTTCGTCAAAGCTTGGCTGCTGATTGCCATATCCTCATAAGAGGAGTTAGGGTTCCAGTTCCGACTCCGCTAATATTTCAAGCGACTTCGGAATCCCGACTCATCATCAGGACAATTCACCTCGTTCTTCACTTCTCAATTACTTGAGAAGGCTGCAATAGACCGGCATGAATTTCTTTATGGCAGTTAGAGCAAACCAGGACACACTTATCTAGTTCGCTTTTGGTTTTTTTCCAAGAACGGGTTAAACCATTTTGCCCGAGTCCAAAATCTTTTCCTTTTGGGTCAAGATGATGAAACTCTAAGGCACCGACGTACGAGTTATAGCCACAAAATTGGCATCTATCACCTTTATAGGTAATGGCCATGGCTTTAATCTTTTTACGTCTTTTATCTACTGCTTTTTTAAGATACTCTGCACGGTCGGAATATTTCCTTTTATCTGCCATGTGTTTTACATTAGCTAATAAAGGACGTGTTCACAGCCGATTGCTCTACCGCTGAGCTACTCCCGAACGTATTGTTAACATATCGTTAACTTTTGATATTTTATCAAAATAAGCTGAAAATGGCAAGGGTGGAGAGAAATAGTTGGTAAGAGGTAAGTGAGAAGCGGTAAGGATGAAGGACAATAAAAAATGTCCCGCTCTTTGGGACAAAGGGCGGGAGCAATATAAAAAAAAGGGGGCCCGAGCAACCCCTTGGCGAATGTTCAGGAGGAGAGCTGAACATGCTAGGTAATTGCTCGGGTGAGCGGACAGGCTGGGGACTAAACCTTCATGATGACGGGTGCCATCGTTTTGGTCAGTGCCGTGCCGGCGCCGAGGGCAGCCGTTTTGATTGCCACTTTCCGTGGCGCACCGTTAGCTGCCTTGGCGTTGGCGTTCGTCGCCGTCGTGGCCGCGATCATCGTCTGCTTTGTGTCGGACTTCTTCTCATTGCCGGCGGCCTGGAGGGAGATGGCCGTCACCGGGTTGTCGATCGCCTGATTGCAGATCACATTCAGCGCGCCCACATCCGAGTTGGCGTCAGTGATAGCAACCGAGTTTGCCATGCTTGAGTTTGCATTCGCCGGAGTGGCAGCAGCAAGACAAGTGGCCATGAGCAGAGCAAGAGCGAGCAGAGTGAGTGTTTTCATTCTGTAGTTGTCCTTGGTCTCTTCATGCGAAATCCGCAAGAGAAATAGCACGATCCGAAGATCGTATGGTTTGCACTATTCCTCCTACGGAATTACATAAAAGGATTCTACTATAGCTCGCATAAAGTTGTCAAATAAGCCAAGTAAGCTGGCAAGCTAGTAAGTATGTATGCGAATAAGTATCTAGGATCAAAGACTACATTTATTCTCGGCCGAGAATAAATGTAGTATGGATTTTTTGTTGACAGAACCGTGGATTTGGGGTATTTTTTACTAACTCGCCGGGCTAGTTGTCGGCGTAATCAACTTACAGGAGAGGCAAGATGCAAAATATTATTTTGAAGAGACTTCTCTTCATGTTTCTGTTGGTTGCGGGTTTGCTCTGTGGGGTGGAGGCATGGTCTTGGATGCATAATCCTCAGACTAGCATTTTCATCCTTGGAACTCTGTTTGTGGCCGGCCCGGTGTATTGGGTTTTGTTTGTCTGGTTGTGGACGAAGTTTGATCTCACCGGTCAAAAAGCGCTCACGGCCGAGCATATGGCCAGACAAATCTGGCCGACAGGATCAGATACATCTGCTAGTTCAGATCTAGACATCGCGGCGTTGATTGCCCGGCGGGAAGCTACCACTGGTCGCAGAGCGCTTCCTCACTGAACATTCTTCGCCAGAGTCGGCGGCAGGAACACTTTCTATAGACGGCGCCAGCAGTTTCGGCGCCGTTTTCTTTTGCTTAAAAAAAGCAGTATAATAGATATATAATCTAATTTATTATTTTTTTATGGGTACACCTGATAATAAAAGTGGGTATTTATCTAATGAAATGAATCCTAATCCCTATGTGAGGGAGCCGTTAAGTACGGCCCGCGCGGTGGAGTTTAATGACAAGCTTGATGCTTTATGGGTGCGGACTTCGGACGGCAAAGAAAAAAGAATGTTGAAACCAAAAGAACGGGCGGTACTGTCAGGATTGTATGTAAACGCTCGTATTCTACAAGATAAGTTAATTGAGCATAATGATGATTATTCTAAATGTATGGGTTCGGTTGCTGTCTGTTTAGGTTTTTTACAGCAAGCCAAGGAATTGGGAGAAAAAAATGGAGTGCCATTTTTGGCAGAAGAAGCAAAGGCAATTTTGGAGAGATTTGATTTACCGGAAAAATAATTTATGGCATCTAAAAAAAATAAATTAGCGATTTTTGACATTGACGGCACAATTTTCCGTTCGTCTTTGGTTATTGAACTTAGTCACGCGCTGGTAGATGCTAAAATCTTTCCTGGGGTTGCCCGAAAAGAAATCGCCAAAGAGTATTTGGCCTGGCTGGATCGGAAAGGTACTTACGAGGCTTACATAAATCAAGTGGTTAAAATTTATGTTAAGCATATTACCGGGAAAAATTTTAAATTAGTGGATCGGGTAGCCAAACAAGTCATTTTGTATCAAAAAGACCGCACCTATAGGTTTACCAGAGATTTAATAAAAAAATTAAAGCGCCAAGGCTATATTTTGGCTGCGGTTTCCGGCTCGCCGTCCTATATAGTAGAGGAGTATGCCAAAACAATAGGTTTTAATGTATTTTTCGGCACGGAGTTGGAAGTGGTGGGCGGGAAATTTACGGGCAAAGTGAAAAATTTAGATTCCGCCTTTA
>Ga0172379_10003747_pt1 | contig 23649 bp, 28 predicted proteins | sample GrowelOW334metaG_FD_119756 | JGI IMG/M metagenome (GOLD analysis project Ga0172379, IMG submission 119756) | Groundwater microbial communities from an aquifer near a municipal landfill in Southern Ontario, Canada - Groundwater well OW334 metaG | ecosystem: Environmental > Aquatic > Deep...
CCTGGCACAACAAACACCCGTCCTCAAAGTTATTTAGAATTGGCAACTAATGTATGTAAAGCAAGGTGAAATATATGATGAAATCAAACTGGCGGTATGCAGAAATAATAAGATGGATAATAATATCAATGATTATTATTATACCCATGATAGGTTATTTTAATCGGGAAACTCTAAAGCTCATGCCAATATTTTTATTCGTATTTGGATTATTTACATTATTTACTGCAATCCTTTTTAAGAAAACTTATGCGTTAGGAGTATTAGTTACAAAAGATTATTTAAAGTGGGGTCTGTCTGATTTTATAACATTAACGTTTATTGCTACATTATTTCTATTTGCATCGATAAATATATTAGAAAAGCAGGTCATGGTGCTTGTATTTATATGGATTGTTTTGATGTTTGTTATTCACGGTGGCTTCCATTTGTTGCATAATCGAAATAAATAGCTTGCGCTGATTCCGCTTGATAGCTCACCTCGATATCCCGTCATCGACGAAGATTTATCCCGATAATAAATATTGCCAAAAAAAGGTTTATGGAGGAAATTAACATGATAACAACAGACAAATATTCGGACGAAGAAATATATATCAAATTCCTGAACAATGAAGAAGTGGGATTATGCTTTAGGAGGAATTTCAGAGAACTCGTACGGAAGGTTTCTCCTAGCTACGTCGGGGCTTCGGCGCATTCGCCTTTCATTAAAGAAACAATAAAGTTTGCTGATTTTCGATTCGGTGGGTTTAAAGAACTTCTTCTCTATTTCAAGAAGCATTTTCCGGATGCAGAGTATGCATTTGTTCTAGAGCAGGAATCCGACACGCATATGCTTGGAATGAATCTTAATTTGTCTGAAATTGCTCCTATGGCACAACAGTTTAACTCACGATATCTTACAGCATGTATTTTCGTATACGACGATAAAAAGAATATATTTGCTCAATTTGGTCAGTTAGGATACAACGCAACACCGGAAGGCTACTTCTTTGACATTGATAAAATAAATGCTTCATGAGTGATACCTTTGATTGTTTTCTCCTCAAAATATCATTCACGTCGATAGCTTTTTTATTCATCTTTTTATGAAATAAAAAAGCCGATTCAATCGGCGGAGTTTGATGTAAAATGAAATATGAAAACAATAATAAATTCAGAGAAGTAAAGACCGTAGATAAAAGGAAAATATCGTCCGAAAGAATCGGAACCGTTTCTGTCTCGCTTTGGCAATTCAAGAAAGTTATCTGCAATAAAAACAAGCAAGGTGAAACCACATCCGAATTTCCCATTGAAAACAACGCGCTTCTTATTAAAAAAGGCCCGTCAACAATGTGGCTGAATAGTTTCGAAATAAAAAGCCTTAGGGAGTTAATCGAGTCTGCTGAAAATGTAGCATTCGACCGACTCGCAGCGTCCTAATAATCAGCACGTCCCTCTCTCCGTTCGTATCCTTCTTAACTTTTATCCTATTCTTTTCTTGCAGTTTTGCTTTAATCACCACATGCCGATTTCGGTAATCCATCATTTTTATTCCATTGCAAATGATGGCCCAAAATCGGGCGCATCGAGGTGATTAAAATGAATAGCAAAACTACAATGAACATGAGAATCGGAAAACAATTGACTGAAGAAGGATACGAAATGAAAAACCCATCGTTTTACGTCGTATCAAGAGAAGAATATGAATCTCTTAAAAAAGAACATGCTAATGAAGTCGAAGGTCTTTCTTACGACGAATATTGTGCGCTTGAAAGCGAATGTTGGCATGGACTGTTATCGACGCTACTTGAATCTCCGATAAATAAGGCATTCAATGATTTCATTTTCCGAAATCAACTGCCTCGTTGTCCTGACGATAAAAACAACTTCCAAATCGCGCAAGTTTGTCTTGCGTAAGGATTTCGTATTGAAGGTGATATACATGGATGAAATAATAAATGACAAGACGAAGCAATGCATAGCAGAACTTCTTGAAATGTTTAAGACAAATAATGTGCCCAAAGCCGTAGCGATAGCGACAAATCCACGGTTAAATGTTCCATCGAATAAATGGAGCCTTACAAACAGAATAATCCAGATGATTCACAACACGTCGGATAGTCGAGGATTTAAACAATGGCGGACAGTCGGTCGGCACGTCCTGAAATCGGCAAAAGCATTTTATATATTCGCGCCGAAAGAATATTCCCAATATCGTTGTATCTGCGAGAAAACCCTATACGGAAACGAGACCAAAGAGGATAAATGCTATTTCTGCTCTACCCCGATAATAAAAGATGATATTACAAAATCCTGCTCATTTATTCCTGTTGCGGTTTTCAGAACGGAAGACACCGACGGCAAACCGCTTGACTATGAACAGATAAAACTGCCAGAGCACAGGTTCATGGACGTGGCAAAGACCTGGGGCTTGAAAATAAACTCGGTCGCTTTTGCTGGAAGATGTTATGGATACTATCGACACAATTCGGAAATTGCACTTGCATCTCCGGAAGACATCGTTTTTTATCACGAATTAGCGCACGCCGCGCATGACCGTCTTAATCTCGTCAGAAAATCTAATCCGAAGAATAATCCGGCAAACGAAATCGTCGCGGAATTCGTCGGGGCTGTCCTGTGTTATATGGACAACAAAAAGACGGATAAGCTTGGCGGGGCATACGAATATCTTAAAGCATATGCGGACAAAACCAATAAGACCGTCGATAAAGCAGTAATGAAATTATTATCAGAAATCGAGGCTGTATTAAAACACATTCTCGACGAAGAAGAAAATATGCTTTCCAAAACCGATTTGGCAGGCACTTTTCAAAATCAGTCACATCCAGCAAATGCAGATGTGTCGATATAAAAGGCAATATATCATGAGGTGATATACTATGGAAACAAATAACAAACCTGAAAAGGAATTAAAGAATGGCGGAATTTCCGCAGCAGTCTGGAACAATACCCAGACAGATAAACACGGGAACACTTTCCCAAGCAAAAGCATAACAATTGCAAAGCGATACAAGCAAGGCAACGAATGGAAGAAAAGTTCAAGCTTTAAATTCGATGACTTGCCAAAACTGATTGTTTTATTGCAGGAATTGTACCGGGAGCAATTATTTGAAAACAATGCAGAGGCCGCCGCATAGGTTCCCGGCCATTTTTCTTTTCCTTTTAATTATTCTACTATCGAGCACCGGCTCAGTTCGCCAGCATTTAATGATGATGACGCGCGGCAGGTTTATTCTTATTTTCCCCGCAAATTAATTGCGGGTCGCTCTCTCTCTTCGTACTACGCTCGCTAAAATCAGATAAACCTTCCGCCCTGTCGGGGTTTTTCTTTTAAGAAAAACCGCTTTGCCATCATCTTAAATTTCGTCTCACTCTTGAATTCGTCCGCAAGCCCCGCATAAAATGAGGGCTTGCTCAAAGAAAGTAAGACATCTCGGAGGATTGTAAAATGAATATAAAATCAAATTGCAAAAACAAGATTCAGCAGGTACCGGGAATGCTGCCAATTGAGATTATCGGCAGAAAGAAATATTTCAGGGACGACAGATTACGTGAGTTTAGAAGTGTAGGAGATTTTACAGATGTTATTACATTCGATGATTATTTATTTGGCTGTGCACTTGCCGATAATGGCAAATCAGGGAAAAGCAGACGTGATATTATATGATATTAAAGATACTGGATATTACGGCATATCTGTTCGACCGAAAACAAAACAATAATAAGGTGATAATATGTGTAGAAACATTCTGTTGGATGAAGAAGCTGAATTAACCGAGAATGCTGTTAGGATATTTGAAAAGTGGAAAGCTTACGAAGAATATATTGCAGATGAAAAGATTGTTGTCAGCAAGGAACAAATAGAAATATTTGTTGAAGAAATGAAGCAAGTATTGACGGATACTTTGCTTTAATTTCATTCCAATTCTTCTTCTCTTAATTTTCATTACCACCTCTGGTTGCTGTTCGGGTCGCAAGCTGGTTTTTAAGCTTTTCCCCTCTAAAGAGGGTCGCTTGCGCTAAAAGCATAAAAACCATCTCGCTGCAAGCCCCCTCACAACCAGAGGTGGTCTAAATGAATAAATATGTAAAGGAAGAATTGGAAAAGAAATTAAAAAATAAAGTATTCTATTGGAATAAGATTCGAAATGTTTGGGAAAATGTTCTCGACCCATCTGATTCCATGACGAACGAACAATATGACGCAATCTGCAACACGTTAATCATGCTTAAGTGTTGCTCCCCCCTCCCTTAATCCCTCCCCCAAGGGAGGGAAATCCCCCACCCTTTATCCCTCCCCTTAGGGGAGGGACCTGGTGTTTGGCTATGCCGCTGCGTAAAAAACGGCTGATTTTGCAGACATGAAAGGTTTTTCACAGTTTGTGTCATCATAATGTTTGTTCACGAAGTCGTATAAACATCGGTCATCAATTGCTTCAGACCATAGTTCTGCTCGAAGTGTTCTGATTAAGTCCATTGTTGATGCTCGTTGTTTTGGTTTATTTGCTCGCCACTTAGGTTCTGGTATAGTCATCGGTATTCCGGCAACTCCGAAAGTTTTAATTGCGGCCATTAATAGGATTGAATATGCAGCGACCATCATTTGTGGCACACTAGCAGTAGAAGCAGGATTTCTGACTTGAGCTTGCCCAACCCCTAATAATGTTTTTTCATCTCTGAAGTTTACTTCGATATCCCATCTCCATAAATAAGCTTGAAGGATTTTCGCTGGGTCTGCATTGATATCTGTACAAACTAGATATGCAGGTCTACGATAGAGCAGTCTGGTTTGTTTTGACAATCGATACCTGAGAGGCGCAATTACGATAAGCTGAAGTTGATGTTGTTTGCCAGCAACTCTCCAACGCAATGGTTTTGATATCTTGATTTTGAATTCATGTTCTCTTCCTGCCGTGAATGCTTGAACAGTTTGCCATGGAATATTGTCATTTTGTCGAAGCTCACCAGGTGTTGGTGCATCATATCCGTAAACCAGTTTTCTTCCAGTTGTCATAGATGTATCAATGTTTGGCAGGTATGATAATTTAGCATCCTCACGAATTCGACCAATAAGGACGACATTTTTGGGCAGATTGCGTAAAACTGTTTTATTGGTATAGCTACCATCGACAGTTAGCCAAAGTTGACGTTCGGAGTATTCTGCTTCATCCATTTGTTTTCGGACATACTGAATACATTCCAGTCCGTGCTTGCTGAGATTTTTCTGTTTTCGCACTTCTTTATACGTATCCCATTCTCCTTTTGGTGCATTACGTTTAGGCTTATCAGCAGACGGGGCATTGCGAAACACTACTGGTATCATGCGAGCTGTTTTTCCATCTTCTGTGGCAGCTGCTGAAAGCTGGATAACTCTTTGACCTTTGACAAAGTTTATCTGAAAAGGTGGTCCCATCGGGTCACGAGTATATTTTACTCCTGGTATTCTTTTTCCTGTTTTTCTCAACACAGAGTCATCCAAAGCAGCCACTAAAGGGGCTTTATTGTTTCCATATTTCATCGTTTCATTTAGCACAGTCTTAAATATGTCTTCAACATTGATGCGTTTTTGACTATAAAGCCTATAGTCAGCTGACCAATCATCAAAAATCTTTCCGCTGGTACAAAGAAGCCCTGTTATGGTGTGCCTACCAAAACAAACAAGCTGACTGACCAGATGCCTACATAAACGAGTAAAACAATCTGGCTTGGTGGTACAAGAACGTGCATTCTGTAACAGCGACGCTATTTGGTCGATTAGCGGTGAGTAGTGTTTTTTTTTACTGCCACTGGGTCAACTGGAACCGCAAATCTCTTCAGGATAAGATGCTGTTTATCAGAAATTGTCCACTCTACCAATTCACTTTGTTTGAAATCCATTGCCTGTGCGATAGCGGCAGGGAAGTTGATGTACCATTGTTCACTTGTTTTTCGTTTAATACATTGGACTTTTGTTGGAAATCCCATGAGGCCTCCTTATATCTAGTTCATGAACTAGATATAATATCATAAAAAAAAGATGGTTGTGTCAATAGTTTTCAACCATCTTTTTCTAATTTTTATCTAGTAAAAGCCAAACACCAGATCCCTCCCCTTAGGGGAGGGACGGGGACGCATACACTTTCTTTTCTCTATTAGGGGGCTCATCTTCGCGTTTATTATCAACAAGTTATACGCTTTTCTTCGGCCTTCAGTCTCCATATTCACTCCAATAAAACCACGCATTTGACTCCAAATTAAAAAGGGCTGCCTAAAAGACAGCCCAAGAATTCAATCCTTTTGGAATTAGTCTCAAACAGTATGTCCGGTCATTCTTTCAAGAGCCATTTGCGCGTGATGTTGCACATGTGATTGAAGAATCATTGAATAATTTTGTATCATCACCTGAAAATCGCCCTGTGATTTTACTTCGATTTGAAATTCCCTGACGTATTCTTTCATCAGAGACACGAGTTCCTGATAGTCGTAAGGGTTCACCATCGAACGAAGCATGTATCCGGTATAATTCAAAGATGCTTCCCTGATGAATTCTTCTGTGATACCGTATTTCACATAACCGAATGTTAATTCCTTTGATTTTTCAAACGCATATCTGGTGCCTCCATATTTTCTGAACGCCTGGTCAACATATTGAAGCGCCATTCCACCGGCATATTCCATAGGTATGGAAACATTCGGCGTAGAGTGATAATGTTTTGTCAGATGTGCCCAATAAGCTCCACAGTCTTCGAGAAACTCCTGATAATTTTGCGGTAAAAGATGCTTTGCCTTATATAGCTGTTCGGCAATTTTGCAAGGGGTCACAATTTTTTCTGCAACGGTTTTCGGATCAATTGCTTTCAGGACTTCTTTGATTTTTGACATGGCTTAACTCCTCTTGTTTTGGGGTTTGCGTTTCGAGATATTTTTAATCTCTTCCGGTAGATTATCAAGAATGTTTTGTTTTTGGTTTTGATATTCTGCCTGATTTTGCCTGACAATTTCCATATAGTATTTTTCAAGCGAATTCTTTTTTACAAAATCGATTTTGGCAAGACATCCTTCCTGAAACTTTTCTGTTTTGCACGAAAAGACATTCTTTGCAGAAACAATTCTCGCGACCATTTCATATTTATCAAACGCAGCGATTTGTTTTGATGAAATTGCACCACCGGCTCTTGAAGCAAAATATCTGGCGTCATCTTCAGTGCATTGGAAATAGACAAGGTTTGGAATTAATTCTATGGCTTCAAGAAGATACGGATCGAGCCCTCGTGTCGTCTGTGTAGAAAAGATGTATGATAATCCAAACTTTCTATCTTCACGAACAGAATCCGCAATTCCATGTGCGCGGATACGTTGTACTTCATCGATTGCAATAATAGTAGGTCGATATTTTCTTGGAAACTCCCTTTCGTACGAATGAAAATGATGATGAATATTTGCTACTTCAATCGAGGCAAGCGCACTTCCGGCTTCTCCAAGTCCACCAAGATACCATATTAATATTTTCTTGTTTTCGATAATATCGGAATAATCAAGCACGCTTTCACCACTATAATTTGCAAGCATAGTGGTTTCTTCATGGTCGAAAAACTGCTGAAATTTATTGAATATTTTCTTTTCATCCTCTCCTCGCTCATCAAGGGTTCGAATATATTGTTTCAAGAGTGGATTAAATGTCTTGTAATACGCAGCCCTACGCAACCGTTTTCCTTCCTCACTGCCAGCCTGAATCACCTCAAATAGCGATGTGAGAGAAACATTATCGGAATACAATAATATTTGAATAAGATTTTTCATGACATATTTTACATCAATTCCAAAGGATGCCGACCCTGCCTCAACTGCGTAAGTAAGTCCAGCCGCTTTTTCTGCGATACTTTTAACATTTCTAAAATCAACTATGTTTCGCTTCAAGACTTTGCCATCAAGCATCGGCATTGCAAGTACAACATCTTGTAGTCGGTTTTCTGGTATTCGGGATATAAAGTTTGCAATAAACTCAAAGTCCTGGAAATAAAACAGAACCATTGCATATTTTGGTTTTGTTGACTCGGTAATTTGCGAGATGGTGTTTAGCAGCAGATTACTTTTGCCGTAGCCCATTGCGCCAATAATTGCCATACTGTGTTGCAGTAATGATTTGGAAATCCGAAGTTCTGACCTGACGCCTGCATTATCTCTGATTCCAAGCAGAATACCGCTTTCCTGAAATGCTTTCGGAATCGGTCTTCCAATTGATGATAACAATTTGCTCTCGGGCATTTGGTGACACGAAAGACACGGAAACGGTAAGAACAATGAAGCTTCGAATCTGTTAACGAAATGACCCTGCATATGCAGATTTCGTTCGGCAATCATTTTAATTGTGTTCACTTCACCAAGTTTATTGATAAAATCCTTTTCCGTCTTTGCCAGATAAGCCTGATCCCCAAACCTGTATCCTGACAGAAAAGATTTAAGGGCATTGAATTTATCTTTTTTGCCAAAAAGCACCACCATCGGCTGGATGAAATAAAAGGGCGTTTTTTCCGGGTGCAGTTTTTCTGCTATCGCCCTCTTTGATTCAGAGAAAGGCGAAAACTGCCAGTCGGAAATCAGATTTGCTTCCGAATAAAACCCAAGTATTTTTGTCTCATAATTATGCAAACTGACCGCGTTCTTGTCCCACGCGGCGCTTGCAGATTCTATCGAAACCCGATAATAAAAGACTTCGTTTTCTTCAAGACCCGAGACGGCCTGCAATAGGACATGAAGCTGGCTGACCTGTTGTTTTGAAATGGGAGCGATAAGATTTCGATAGAATGGATAATGCGGATAATATGATTCAAGAGTTAATTCCTGGCCCATTGACGCCTTAATGCATTCCTGCAAATAATCATGAGCGGAAACCTGCACTTCCGTATTTACAAATCTCGCTTTCAGCGCATTCTCGACAGTCAAAGCGTTTTTTTTATCTACACAAAACTGTATATGGATTCTGTCTTTAACGGCGATTACCTCAAAGCATTGCATACCTTTTATCTGACACATTGAACTTAATGCCTCGAAAACGCCAAGAAGCCAGCGAGAGGCGTCTTCTATACCGAAATACAAAATCACAAACGAATATTTGTTTGGGTTCTTTTTCATCTGAGGATTTTCAACGATTTCCTTTGGCTCGTACAGGCAATCCTTGTAATTGAACGGTTCATACCCGGGCTCGATTGAAGCAATCGGATAATTAAAAATCTCCCCAGTGCATCCTTTGGATGCCTCACTGATTGTTGCTTTGATAGCTTGGGTTGCTTGATAGTGCGGTTGCTTTTCGTTGCAGAAATAAAGACCGTTTTCTTCTGATTGCGACCAGTTCATATTTCCTCCAATATTGAGATTTTTGTATCGTTTGGCGAATTTGCATGAATCCAGACAGGTCTAAGAATTGACTCGGGACTTTCAATTGACGAGAATGGCACGAGAAGGACAGGGTAAGGAACATCTAATTTTCTTACACATTCAGCTATGTTAGATATCCGGTTTAGGCCTGAAGCAGCGATATGCAGATAAATGAACCCTTCTAGTTTCGCTGAAAACTTCTCCGACAACGTTTCGATTAAGCCAAGGGAAACCGTGTTCTTAATGCCGTCAAACTTATTCTTAATTGAAATTGAATATTTGTTGTCGTTTGATATCGTCTCGGTGTTTGCGTCAACTTCAGCAAGATAAAGCCGACTGTTATTACCGTCGGTAATGCGGAAAATAAAATCAGGAACACAAATCGATAAACCGACTAAATTCTTATTCTGAAGTTTCGAACAAATCCTGCGCATTTCTTTTTCGCCAACGGATTCGATGTTCAGACCGGGATATTTTCTTGAAAGAACCAAAAGGCCGGTTAGTATCGTGTTGACTATATGTGCATGATAGTATCCGGTGCCTGTCAGAATCTTTGCTTCGCTGAACATGTCTGTCGATGAGAAATACTGCCGAAACCCTTTTTTTGTAAGCGCATAAAATTTCCTGCCTGGTCCTTTCTTGTTTTCTTCGAGATTGCACTGAACAAACTTTACGTATTCCAATTTAACTATTTCGTTCATGACACGCCGGGCGTATTTAAGATTCAAATAGAACAATGCCTGAATATCTTCGATACTAACCCAGGAACGGTCATGAAGAAAACTAAGGATATCACGCCATGTTTTGTTTATTCTTCGCATTTATTGTCTCTGTTGCATTGGCATCGGACCTTCAGGATCAAGCCAAACGTATCCTGTCCCTTTGCACACACTGCATTTAACGATAGCGTCCTGCCTTGTAGGGTCGATACCTGCGGCGATTAGGCATGAAGAACAACTTGTTGAAACAGGATAAGGGAGAAATCCAAATAAAGGCTGAAAACCCTTGAGTTTTCTTTTGCAGGTGCCCCCTTCCTGACAGTGCCCACAGGGCGTCCATTTTTTAGCCATATTTTAATCTCCTAGTAAAGGGATGAAATCTTTTCCGCCACCAAGTAACGTGAATGGGTCTTTACCGGAACTCATGCCACCAAGCAAAGAAATTCGACCATCGGTTTTTATTTCTGGCGAGTTTCCTATCAACTTCGCGCCGTGCGTTTCAAAATCATCTTCCATCCTTACGGCCTTTTCGTCGATGGTTTTGTTGCCGTCTTTATCTTCCTTGATTCTGGTTTCCTTAATAATTTTTAAGGTTTTATCCGAGCGAAAACAATCCGAGGCTTTATCAACATTTCGTACCGCCGGATTATGAAGCCAGGGGTCTCCGCGCATGAATTTCGAATCAATCGATTCGATTGTTTTTTCATGCGTGATTTTGCTTCCGTCGGCTTTTTCTTCGATATGCCTGTGAATTGCAGTCATTCCTTTTCGGATGCTTAGGTCGTTTTGTGCGCCCATGCCTGGGAAACCAGGTAAGAATGCCATTAGATACCTCCTTCCTTATTTAGAATTGATAGTCGTCGTTCGAATGTTCCAGCATCGTATAATGCTGTTCAGGAGCGCGTCTTTGGTATGGTTGAATATCCGGCGCAGCAGAATCAAAATGATAGACACGCTCGGGTTTCAGTCGTGGCGATTCCTTTTTCCAGTCTTCTTCCTGGTACGGTTTTGGAAATTCTTTTTTGATATAGGATTCAAGCTCAGACAGTTCGACCTCAAATTCGAGATACGATTCCAAGTCGGTAAACTGCATACACTACTCCTTTCTGATTTCAGTTTTTACCGTGATATTGCCCGATTCTGTTTTAATTTCTATTGTAGCATGGAATAATTTTGTATTGAAAACCGCTACCAACAAATCCAGATTATTGAAATCGAATTGCTGACAACAATAAGCACATTGGACGCTTAATGAATCGAACTTATAAAATATTGGCATTAACAGATCATCACATTCGTTGCAAGTATGCAATATTTTCGTATGCTCAAAGAAGATTGTCGGTTCCGTGACACCTTCTTCATCGATTTTAATAGTGCATGGTTTATTCAGAATCATCGGGGATTCATTCCTACAAGTACTCTCATGAAAAAACCGGATGATTTTTCCCTCAGAACAATAAATTATCGGGCGATGCTCCAAAATCGTCAGCAAAAAGCTCCAGTCTGGAAATGCAGAATGAGTATGACAATCAAAACAATTAAGACTGGCATTTAAATGAGGCAGATTTTCGCAAATATGTATCGATTGATTCCCGCAATTTTCATGAATGACTTTAATGTCTCTGAACGGCATTCCTTCTTTCCAGCCATCAGTATCAACGATGAAAGTGTGGACATTTTCTTTTGTAAGCACGGGTTACTCCTTTCTTGATATTGATTTATCAAAAGAAATCATTGTTTCCGTCGTGGCTCGATTTCCATCAGGATATTCAATGACGATGCGATTAGAAATCATGATTATTCTACCTTCTGGCTGACAAGGTAATCTATCGAGTCTTCCAATATGCTTGCCCATGCATTACTCCTTTCTCAAATGTTTTCGGTTTTTAATCAGTTCTTTGTTTTCTACGTTGATTTTCTTTAGAATTTCGATTTCTTCCGTCGAATAATAGCGGTAGTAGCTGTGCGGGTGTCTTGATGGTTTTTGATAAAATCCGCGGTTTTCACGGTTTTTTAGCGTCTTTACGGATATGCCCAGGAGCTTTGCCACCGATGACGCCGGAACTTTATCTTTGTCCCAGTAGTATGAATCTTTGAAAAGCTTCGTTTTTATTGAAAAATAGGCATATTGGAGGGCGTTTGATTCACCCAGCAGGTGGCTGTTGTGGTGTGATGCGAAAGCCACGTGCTGTGTGGAATCTGGTAGGTTCTTTTTACCCAGCGCTTGATGTTCTTGGATTCCCAAGCCAGCCAAGTGCTGGGTAGATGGGAAGAACTTATTATGAAGAATCTCAATACCTTCTTTTTGAAGCGGGATTCTGCCTTGCAGCGTAATAATCCAGTCCAAATCCACGATAATATCCTCGTACAAAGCATCAACTATTTTGCGCTTCATTGAGAAATCGTATTTGTCGATACTGTCCGACAATTCCTTGCAAACCCGCTCAATCGATTCTTTTGAAACAGATTCTTTCGGGTCGGATATCTTTTCGCTTTTGATATGTTCGATTTCTGTCTCAAGACTTTTTATTTGCGCGTCGATTTCCTGTAATGCAGCCTTAAAAGTATTCTCATCCACGACTTCTAACTTTAAATAATTCTTTAACGTGTTTTGCCGCTCCTGTTTTTTCTTCTCAATCTCAATCGACTTTTTCCCAATCTTTTCTTCCTGATTTCTTTTTCTCTCAATTGTTTCGCGTTTGCTGTAAATAACCGAATCGTAAATCAATGTCGGATTTTTTAAAATGTATTTCGTTTCCTCCCAAATCCTTTCATCAAGTGTCGTCGCGCGAATCTGTTGTAGCGTGCATTTCCAGTCGCGCAAATGACGTGCTCTTCCCACGCAGATGTAATAGGGATATTTTGCCTCGTGTCTTTGCACACCATTCTTAAGTGTATGGATATAGAAGTCCGTTCGATGACCTATTCTCGCACTTCTTTTTGCCTGGCCTCGTTTTGTTTTTTCTTCAAGACAATTTCCGCATGTAAGTTTATCGGCGAAAAGATATTCGTAAGCAGTCTGTGCTTTGCTGTTCAAAGTTCGCTTTTTAGCCATTCGTTGGATGTTATCGTATCGGTCTTTAGAAATCACTGCCGGGACTTTAAGATGAATCCATGACTCTTCGGGCTGTGGAATATAAATCCGCTCTCCGTGCTCTCTAAAGGACGTTTTTTTGAAATATACGGCTTCACCGTAAAGCCATGTGCTTTTCAGAATCCCGCCAATAGTTGCTTTGTCCCATTCTTTTTTACCATTTTTTGTCAGGTATCCAAGCCGAGGCATTTCTTCCGCAATTTCACGCTGGGACATACCATGTTCTGCCATCTTAACAATTTCAAGCAAACCTTCTTTCTCTTTTTCGTCGAGAATAATCTTTGATACTTTTCGCCCCTGATATTCGTAGCTCGTTGTGGTCCATCCATACCCAAGTACTTCTCCGATATAGTTTCCGGACTGAATTGCTTCCCGTCTTCCACGTTCAGATCGTTCACGGATTCTTTGACGCTCAAGTTCATCTATTGTGCTTGTGATATGTGCCAGAAAAGAATCGTTATAGTCTGAGTAATCATACGTCTTATAAGGACAGGCAACTTTTATTCCTAATTTTCGAAACAGGTCAATTATATGAATAGCGTCAGCCATTTTACGCGCTACACGACTTGTTTCTATAACGAATAAATATTCATAGAGCTTTTCCCTTCCCATCTCAAGAGCGTGCTGGATTCCTGGTCGGTTTTCAATGCTCTCCCCTGAACCCGTTTCGATTATGCTTTCAAGTTTAATATATCCGTGTTTTTGACACCATTCAGTTGCCTTGTCATCCTGAGCTTTCGGAGAATAGGTTTCCTGTTTCTCGCTCGATACACGGATATAGGGCTGAACACGCGGGGTAATTATTTTTTCTAATGTTTTCATGTTTATCAACCCTGGTAATCAACATTTTATCTGCTTTGATGTAAGGCAGGACACTCTGGATTATCGATGGATTCGTTTTTACGTTTCTCATCTAAAGCGAGATAATTCTCGTATAAAACCAAAAGCACATTCTTGTACGAAGATTCCAAATATGATTTGGCATCTTTGACTGTGCGCTGAATCTTGAACTCTTTTTTTTCTCGCATATGTTTTTGGTTTTGAAATGTTTATTTATCCGCATACAGGAAAATTCATTGGAAAGAATTATTTCCCCTTCTTCGCTTTGAGTTCCCACGTAATTGTTTCGGTTGCGGTTCCTCGGTCGATTTCAATTACGAGTGAGATTTTATTTTTGCCAATTTCCCAGTCGAGATTTGATGCGGTGATTCCTTTTGCAGGAAGGCACGCAATCGCTTCGAGCAAATTATCGGGAGCCATGGTTTCAGTTTTTCTTTGGTTCATCCTCCGAAAGGCTTCCAGTTCTACGCTTTTTTGATTGAGATTTTCCATGACGACATCCTCCTTATTAAATGGTTTAGAAATCCAACATTTTGGAAATATAGCCTATACGTTCGACTTCGTCTTCAGTGCATCCGACGGCTAAAAGAAGCGGACGGAAATTATAACGCTCGATAGATTGCAGACCTTTTTTTATTGCTCTCATATCCGGGTTTGCGGCATCCAGACCGATAGATTTTACATAGGAGTAGAGGTCGAGGATGTCGAGATCATTTTTCCGTGAAAATCGGTAGAGCTTTTCATAACGATTCTGTGTCATCAGATTCATCATCATTGTCTGGTCGGGACGCTGGACGTAAGGACGAAGCCTTTTTTCGAGAGCAGAAAAATCATAGTCAGACGATGCACGGGAAATCAGAACGAGAATCATCGAACCGAGTTTTTCAAGATTATTGTCTTTGAAATTCTTGAGATTGTCCCGCTCCTGAGCGAGCTTTTCTGTTTTGGTAGAACTGGCTGCGAGAACCCGCCTCAATGAATCGACATGCTTTGACTGAATATCCCCCTGAACTTTGAACGAGAAGATTACTGACTCAGCGGAATCGCCATAGATTGCGAGCCTAGCATGGACTTTTGATATTTCTGATTTTAATTCCGCATTTTGCTTCGATTCAGACATCCATTGAGTCTGCGCATACTGTAATGACTTTTTCAGGTCGCAAACAAGAGATTCGGCGGAAGCAAGCTGCATATTCGTCTGCGATACAACGGAATCTTTGTATTCGATGGTCACGACGAGAGAATCGATTGCGTTGACTGCGCGTCTTACCTTGATTTTAAGGTCGCCGTTCTCCGACGATAAATTCGCAATCGCATGATTCTTACTCTTTATTGTTTTTGTCAATTGATAAACGGGCACACCGACGAGTAGCAGGACAAGAATAAGTTTAAGCTTCCACTTTCTCATAGGACTCCTCCTTTTAGGTTTTATGTTTTGTTTTAACTCCGGTAACTTCTCACACCAATAATAACACTTTTCCCTCAATATTTTTATTCCGTGTTGATTAAACTCTTTTCTGTTTTGCCTGTTTTGTTTTTAGTGATTGTTTCGCAGTCACCACAGAACAATTCCGATGATGGAGCCGATATTCGCGCGGTGATAATTTCGTTTGCTGTTTGAAGACTTTAGAGAAATGCGCTTGGTCTTCGAAACCTACGTCAAGGCCGATACTGAATATTTTATCTGTTGAATTAAGGAGCTGGTCTTTGCATTTCTCGATTGCGAATTTGGTAGCGATCTTGCCGACGGATTGTTTTGTCTGACTCTTGCAAAGGGTTCTTACCCGACTATAAGACAAGCCTATTGAGGCTGCGATATCCTTGAGGTCGGCTTTAAGGGGTTTATCTTCCTTCCAAAGTCGGGTTAGGAATTGTTGAATCCTGTCTTCTGTTGGCCGAAGGTTAGAAAACCGCGAAAACGGCTCTTTTTGAAGCACATCTTCGAAATTAGCAGAAAAACGCGACCCTGATGTAGGAATTGTAGGTTTTGTAGTTTTGGACAGTCCTTCCATCAAATCCAGTACAATTGACTGGTGCTTTTGGCACAAGCCGTTGAATAGGATGAGGTATTTGGATTCGATGGGGGTCATAATATTTATTCATTTTCGTCAAAACGTTTTATTGGGAGAGTTGCATCCAGATAGAGATTGTCTAATTTTTGTAGTTCAACGGCCATGATATAAAACCACCCAATAATCTTTACTGTGGTTTTTTTAATCCATGTTAATAATGGATAGGAACGATGGGTTATCCGCTTCTGGGATACGGTTACTCGTTGGGGCTTGAAGCTTTTATACGATTTCTCGAAGGGTTTGAAAGAATTCATGGTGCCTCCAATTCTTTGAATTTCTTAAGTTCACTCACCATGAATATAGGGGATATGGACGGGAATATAAATTCCCGTTTATTGTCGCAAATTGCCGTTGGAAAAAAGGCAGTTACCGAACAGTAGTAAAAACCGAAAGGGTTATAAATGATGCTGCGCTATCTCATTATAACATGAAGAGTTATGAGAGAATCGACCGGCTCGAAAAACTTGGTGTCTTTGTTTGGAAAATTGAAGCAAATGTTCCTGAAACAGAGTTTAAAAGATGGTTTTTCGATAAAATATTTGATTTTGAAGATGTTGCAGTTGAATATGCAACTCAGGAACAAAGAAGTATTCACATTAAAGGTTATACAGGACTTCCAGAATACTATTTGAATATCCCGATAAAATCAGACCTGAGAGAATTATATCTTTCCATTTTAGAAGCCGAAAACTATGATACCAGTGGGTTAAAAGATAAAGTGATTAAATGCGAGGGACACTTTATCCGAAAGCCAGAGATGCTTTTCTATTTTCGATTGCCGCACAGAGGATATTTTTACTGGAAAGATTGTCGCAAATTTGTTAAGCGTTGAAAATAATATCAATTGGATTTATGTGAAAAATCAATCTTTTTCTATCTAAGCTTCCTTCAAATAGCTCTTTTGAATAATCGATTTTCTTGGCTTCGCCCACTTTCATGCGACCTGTGGTTGCGTTAGCTTCACCAAGAAGATATCCTATTCTGCCAGCAATAGTTCTTTTTGCACTTGTGAATTTTTGAGGGGTTGTATAATTTTCGGAAGTTGCTTTGGTATCAAAGTGCTTTTTCAACTTATCAAGTTTGGATTTGTCTTGGATTTTATTTCCATTCTTTTGAATAATTTTTAATGCTTTAACTAAAAAATAAAACAGCGCCCCCTCATCACCATCATTATGGCTTACTATGAAGAAACATTTATTCCTATCCATTTCTTTATCTGACAAATATTGCCGAAGATTTTGGACATACCATAATTCGATATATTTCCCTAGCTCGTTTACATAGACCATGAAATTGTCTCTATCAGGACTCATCAGATATTCGGCCAAATCGCCTTGCACGAGAGAAAATAGCGGTATTTTCTTTAACGCATCAATGGCTTTTACCTGGATAGGTTTGGCTCCTGGCTTTAATGAATCCTCCAATATTTGACGAACGTTGTCTTCGCTACGTTTTCTTGCCAGATAGGAATCTCTTTTCGCTGAAGCAGTCCCATAATATTCTATTTCCTGGCTATTCTGAAAATCTTCTTCAATAATTCCTATAAATTTGGCATCGTCATTTATTTCTTTATTACAAATCCAAACCCAGCAATCATCATTCTTTTCATAATACTCGCGCAAGATAAGCCTCGACTTAGACATGAGCTGAGTATAGAAATTGTATTGCTTATGATTTCTTCTTCTTGCAATAAGGAGCAGCTCTCGCAAAGCAATGAAATAATATTTCTTATAATTTATTATCGAAACCACTTGAGCGCCAACGCCAATACTGCCGTTTTCTATGCTTTTGTGCCAATCAGATCCCAATATTGCACAAAGGATGTTTTGACATTCGCTCCAAACTTTATCGTGTTTATTCTCTGATTTACTAATTTCAATTTTGCAAAGACTTAACACACATTCATGGACAATCATATCGCCGAAAGAACTGGACTTATCAATAAGATTCAATGCACGTACAGCCTCGTCTATTTTATTAGTTTTTACGCATGCCTGAACATATTTAATATTAGCGTCAGCATTTTCATGGTCACATTCCAACACATTAGATAATAATATTATCGCTTCTTCATATTCTTCGAGTGTTTTTCCATTATCTATTAAGCATGTGGCATACATAACTTTAGATTTTACGTTACTGTTTAATTTAATCGATTTGCTAAAGCAATCCATTGCATTCGGGAGAGACTTATCATCTTTTAAAAGGTAATACATTCCAAAATTGTAATATGATAGCCAATATTCTTTGTCGATTTCTATGGCTGTCAGAAAATGTTTTTCCGCCTTTGATGTTTCACCAATTAACAATAAAAGATATCCGAGATTAAGGCGTGCCTCTAAATTTGTACTATCCTTTTCTAATGCTTTTTCACACCACGACATTCCGGATTTGAGCTCACCGCCTGACATGCTCAATCTGGCAAGCAAAGAATAAGTTGCTGAAGTATGCTCCGTAATTCTTGAGACAACTTCAATACCCTTCTCTGACATGCCAACATCAAGACAGCAAGTCCCGTAGAAGATAAAGTAATCAGTCTTAATATTATCTGGTAACAGCTCTATACTTGTTTCCATCTTTCCAAACAATGCCAATGCTTCATCATGTTTTGCATATTCCCGATATGTCATCGCTTTTGCGCAGTTCAACAGGGCGACTTTCATCTCATTCGAGGTTAATGCAATGGCGTTATCGTAGCATAATATTGCATTTTCAATGTCCCATCCTAACTGGTAAAGATTAGCCAATCGACATACGTATTCAAAGCTGTTAGGATTTTTATCAGCCTTAGCTTTTAAATGCTCAATTTCCATTTTGAGGATCAGCTTAGATGAAACTACCTTAGGCTCATCACCATCATCGATGATTACACTATAAAGCAAGTCGTCGGAATTATAAAATGGGTCGTTTTTAAGATAATATTTTGTGTGAATAATACCAGAGCTATTCAATTTATTTATAGCATTTTCTACTGAATCAAACCTGAACAAGGCCATTGAAATGAAATGGGATATGGCACAATGTTTTCGAATATCATGCATATCCGCAAAATATGGTGCTACAACTAATAACTCGTTGAAATATTTAATGGCCGAGAGACAATCACCAAGAGAATAATATGAGTTTGCCAAGAGAAAGAAACTAAACGATTCGTTTACCGTATCTTTCTCAGTTGGATTATCTAAAAGGAACTCAATCGCATCATTATATTTCCCATCCTTGTACATTTCCAAGCCATATTGCACCACGACTTGGTCTTGAATAAGTTTTTTCTTCATGCCAACCGGCAAATCAGTCTGCTGAATTTTAATACTTTCAACAATGTTTTTTATAAATGGAATATCTCTTTCACCAGAATGAGAAAAGGCAATGCTGATTTTGCCGTCATTGAACGACGTAATATTCATTTGCTTTTTCTGCTTTTCGGTGCTTTGTGGATTTTCTTTGTTTTCTTGTAACATACTCATAAGGAAAATAGCTTTCCCATGCCATGGTTTTTTAGCTAAAAATTGCGTTTTCTTTTAACCCCCCCCCCCCTTTCTGCGGCAAATTCATAGGAATTCTGCAATGTCACGGATTAAATATGATTTCGGCTTAGATTAAATCAGGTGAAGTAATACGGACATTGAAGAAATCTGCGGAAAACTGAAACCATTATTTGGCAAAGATATTGATGAACTGTTTTTCAGGTGGCGGTTTGAGGCAGATATGGAGCGTAAAAAGAAAATTGAGCAATGCATCCTCGCTTTATACCAGAAAAACGTTGATTCCATTCTTTCGACGAACAAAATCCTGCTGCCGCCCCCTGACCCTGGCAAAGCTTACGGCGAATATGAGCTTGGAACAGTCATGTATGATGACCGGCAAGTCTGTAAATTCGGATTACGTGAAAAAGAATTCCTGCGTCATCTTGGCCTTTTCGGTATCACTGGAACAGGAAAATCCAATGTTGTTTTCAAGATTATCGATGAACTAATGCAAAAAGGAAAGAAGGTGTTTATTTTTGATTGGAAAAAACAGTATCGAGACTATCTGAGCTTTCGGCAAGACGCTGATATTCTGATTTTTGGTGTCGGCAATAAGGAAATTCCGTGTTTTCAGTTTAATCCGTTGATTCCTCCCGCCGGAATTGAGCCATACCAATATTTGGAACACGTCTGTCAAATCGTCGCGAATTCATACTATTGCGGTGAAGGGGTTATCTCGCTATTAAGAAAAGGAATTAATCAACTATATGAAGAATTTGGCGTGTATTCTGGCAATGCAGTCGAGTATCCAACGTTCAAAGACGTGCTCGAATGGTTGAACAATACAGAGAAAAAAGGTCGTGCTAAAGAGTGGCAGGACTCAGCAATCAGGTCTTTAGAAGCAATCTGCCACGGCGGTATCGGTCAAATCGTTAATGTGCAAAATCCGACCATGAAACTTTCTGAGCTATTGAACAGGAACGTTATTCTTGAACTTGGCGATCTTGGACAGTCGCAGAAATCGTTTATCATCCAATCGCTTCTGACTTACCTTTATTATTTTGCAATGAACCGGGGGTGAGGGAACAGCTTCTAAACGTAATTGTGATTGAGGAAGCCCATCATATTTTGCGTGACCATTCAAAATCGACTGTCAAAGAACCGATAACGGATATAATTTTAAAAGAGATTCGTGAATTTTCCTGCGGAATTATTATTATCGACCAGAATCCAAGCATGATTTCTGTCCCTGCACTTGCTAATAATTATTTCACGGTCGGGATGTATACAAAGCACGGTTCGGACATCTCGGCACTTGCAAGAGCAATGTTTCTTACGGATGAGCAGAAAGAATGCCTTGGAAAACTCGAAACTGGCTTTGGAATCGTAAAACTGGCAGGGAGGGTTTTTACACCGTTCCTGGTACATTTTCCACTGATGAATGTAAAGAAAGGGGTGATTCTGGATTTAGAGATATCCCTCCGAATGAAAAAGGCAGGATTTGAAACGAATCCAGTCCATAGCAGGGGTATTCCGCCAAATATGAGGTTATTTCAGGATATTCCGCCCGAAAGAAGCCCAAACCTATCGAATCTTGAATCAGGACAAAGGAAGCTAGCTTTCCCTTCCGACGATGACCAGCCAAACCAGGCACGAATTGAGGGTTTCTCCGTACTTTCCAGCCAAACGGCAGGTTATTCCGCGGATTGCGGCCCACCCCGAGGTTATTCCGTTTTTGATAAAAGCAAATATAGCGTAAATGAAATGTGTGAAACACCCCCGTGCACCGGAATTGTGGAACAAAAACCGCGCCCCCTTCCCTCCGCTCAAAACAATTCTCCTAAAGAATTGATATCTGATAATTCAGCAATCCTTGTGGACAAATTAATCAAAGACATCCGGCAGCATCCGTTTGACGGCGTTACGTCACGAACGAAACGCCTTTTGATTTCGCCAAGAAAATGCAATGAAGCAATTAATATTCTTGAATCGCGTCAAAAGATTAGAAAGATTGAAATCAAAGACAAGGCAGGCCATCGTTGCTTATTGGAACTCACTGGTAATAGTTCGGTCATATTATCGCCTGAAAAAGATGGCGGCATGGAACATCGGTTCTGGAACTTTACCATATCACAGATAAACAAAAAGAATGGTTATTCGGTGGAACTTGAAAAGCATATTGCAGGTGACGGATTTGTTGACCAGGTAATCACAAAAGGATCTGAACGCATTGCTGTTGAAATTGAGACAGGCAAATCAAGACCGATAGAAACCATTAACCGCGACTTGTCGCTTGGCTTTTCAAAAGTGTATTGCGTTGCAACAAATCCTCAGGCTTACGAATTAATCAAAAGAAAACTAGAGGAATCAATAATTCAAAAAGATGCGCCTGTGAAACTTTTGCTCGCTTCCGATTTCAGATAATCAAAAGTGTGTGACATGGCACACACTCTGTGCGACACGTCGCACAGATTTGCTGTGGACAATCAATTACAGACTAATTTTTTTCTGGTCTGTATGCTTTTTTCTGTTTTCAAATTCAGAATATAAGTTCCCGCGGGTGTTTTTGTTTTGAAAACTATTATTGCAACGAACTTGCAGGATGAGTATTTTTATAAAGAATATCAAATCTGCATCACGCTCCGAAGCGTTTTATTTGAAAGGAGTGCGTATGCGACTTTATTTATTTTCTTTTTTTATTCTTTTTTTAATGAATTAGGGCACTCTCCAAAATCATTTTTAATATCAAACATTTTACAAGTTCTTTTGCTTTCTTTGTTCAATTGATTTTTGGTATTTTGCCATCCTTTCACTATATTCTCCACATTTATATTTATGGTTTATTTCATTAAGCTTTGTTGGGATGTCGCCGTATCCATTGTCTTTTAAAACCATGGCTTCCTTCATAAGCCTTTGAAAATAGCCGTAACTGAGTTCGTCACATGGTTTTTCCGTGAATATATGTTGCCACAATAATTCAACAGCCGTCCCTGCAATGGTTTTATATTTCGGAAGAGAAACTGATGGTTGCCCTTTTCCTCGCATGAATTTGTAACCGTCCCATATGGAATAATAAGGTTCACCCAGAATATTCTTATACCGTATTACAATATAGAGTCCTTCAAGTGCTGGCGTTTTGAATGCTGTTGTTTGACAGCCGTAATCCTTGCCGCAGGGTAGTACTGTAATCTGATTACTTGTGTAATTTGTGACCGCTTCAGAGCTCATTCGCCACGAATAAAGTTCATCATTTGATTTTGTTTCCAATTGAATTGCTGCGTCTATGACATCAAAAACCCATGGCATTCCAACATTGCCAATATTATCTGCAAAATGTACTTCGATTGATACATCATAAGCAGCGCCAGGTCCTGCATTCCACAGAACTATAGGTGAATTGTTTCCAGAATTATTTTGCGTGACGACAACACTAGGAATATTTTGATATCTAAAGAGTGACTTTGTCTGGTCAAATGAATAGATCGCACTGCCTATAGCAACAAGCAATGCAATAATGGAAATTAATAAGTTGCTAAAATCAATCGATTTCATTTTGACATCTTCCACCACATCCTTCTTAATCGTCACATTTTCTTTCTTATTTCCCGTGTTATTTATTGTATCGATACTTGATGGGGTATTATTTCCAATATTTATCATATCGCTCCAATTGATTGTAGTTGCAGGCGGAAACGGACACGCTATATTGCGCCAAGAAATTATCGCGCATACGATTCACTTTTAAAGATGATTTTCCGATTCTAAATCCCGGTATAAAGTATAGCTTCTTTACCAAACTTTAAACCAGACCTTAAATTACACGAATCTGCCACACTAAGTCATTGTTGTTTCGTAGGTTATCGCGATTTGCTTGCTTTGCTCCGCTGATATTTTCATAGGAAATATTCTCTATCACGATTTAAATATTCGGCGTACTATTATTTCGCTTGCTCACTAATTCATATCTCACATTCCCCCCCTTTTTTATTTCAGACCTTTAATTAGCGTCTTAGCCTTTTACCACCCACACCGAAGTTTTAGCTAACTTCACCCCACACCATAGTCTTTTCATTAAGACAACCCCATTACCAGAACCATCG
>Ga0172379_10003748_pt1 | contig 23646 bp, 12 predicted proteins | sample GrowelOW334metaG_FD_119756 | JGI IMG/M metagenome (GOLD analysis project Ga0172379, IMG submission 119756) | Groundwater microbial communities from an aquifer near a municipal landfill in Southern Ontario, Canada - Groundwater well OW334 metaG | ecosystem: Environmental > Aquatic > Deep...
CAAGGCGCTGGCGGCTTTTTTCGCGGCGCACACGGTTGTTTTTCTTACGGAGATTTATTTCGGCTCGTTCTGGAGAGTGACCGCCGAACTATACCCCACAAGGTATATCCCCAACCTCGACCTGATGCTCGCGGTTCCGGCCGCCGCCGGACTGAGCGCCGCCTATGCCGGAATAACAGGCAATCCCCGGCGTTCCGCAAAGCTGTCGCGTATTGGCAATCTGGCTCCGGCCTTCCTTCTGCTTTTTGCCATCCTTCCTTACATCGCTTTCACTTCCATGCTGAGGGAACAGCCCGACTCGGACACGCTGCGGCTCACCGCATTCCTGAAAGACCACACAACGCCCGGCGGGCGCGTTTTGCTCGAGGATTCAGGCTGGAACGACCGCGACAGCATTCGAAACGACACTCCGCCCAAGTACGGCAAGAGCCAGTTCCCCGCGCTTATGGCCGACCTATCGGGGCGCGAGTTCATCGGCGGCCCCTACCCTTATGTCTTCCTCACTTACCATTACGCCGATTTTCACGACGGCCTGTTCCTTCAAAAACCGCTCATGGATTTTTCTAAGGATGAAATGCGGGAGAATCTCGACAGATATTTCGTCAAGTGGATCGCCTGCTGGAGCGGGGACTGCAAAAAGTATTTCTCATCTGACGAACAGCAATACGCGCATCTGAAGAAGATAGGAAAATTCGACGTCTTCGCGCGCCGGAAATTCGACGAAAGCATTTTCATAGTCGGAAACGGTTATGCGATCGCCGACCAGCGCGGAATCAGATGTTACCGCGTCAGGCCGGCGGACGGAAGAGTTGTGTTGAAGTATCATGCGCTTGAGCAACTCACGGTTCCCGGAGCCGGAATGACCGGCGCGCAAAAGTCCGGCGGCGACCCAGTCGGGTTTATCGAAGTGAAAAATCCGCCGGAGTATTTCACTATCGTTAACAGCTATCGCTTCAAATAACGTGGATATGGAATTCAAAAGGATAACTTGAAAATACTTTTCATACAGCGGCTTCCGTTTCTGAGCGTCGGGACGATGATCCTTTCCGCCGTGTTGAAACGCGCCGGACACGACACGGAAGTTCTTATAGCGGACGCGACCCCGCGCGCGGCGCGGGACAATGCGATCGCCGGCGCCGATCTGCTCGGGTTCTACTGCGTGACCGGCTCGGAGAACTGGCTTAAAAAATTCATAGAGCCATACGGAACCCTTCCGCCTCTCGCGCTCGGCGGCCCGCATCCGACTTTCGTTCCGGATGTCGTCCGCGAAACGCGCGCCGATTTCGCCATTCGCGGAGAGGCAGAAGGCGCGCTCCCCGAACTCCTTGAATCCCTCGGCGCCCCGCCGGACAAACTTAAAGAGATCAAAAACCTTTGCTTTGTCGACAATGGAAAACTCCATATTTCAGAACAGCGCGATCTCGTCGCCGACCTCGACGCCCTTCCGTTTCAGGACCTCGAACCCTACATGCGTTACCCGTTTCTGAAGCAGCACATACAAGAGCTTTATCCGGTGATAACCTCACGCGGTTGCCCGCATAACTGCGCATACTGTTTCAATAAGAAATTCAAAGAGATGCATCAGGGCAAAGGAACGTACACACGGCGCAGAAGCCCGGCAAACGTCATCAGCGAACTGCTGATCGCAAAGCGCGACCACTCGGTTCGCAAATGCTCATTCGAAGACGATTCGTTCATCACCTCGAAGCCGTGGCTCAATGAGTTCTCGGAAATTTACGCCCGCGAGATCGGCATTCCCTTTATCTGCCAGACGCCCGCCGCGTCTCTCGACGCTGAAACCGTCGCCCTTCTGGCGAGGATGAACTGCATTTCGGCGCGCATCGGCGTGGAAACGGCGGACGAGGATAACCGGCTGAAGATACTCAACAAGAAAGTCTCCAACAGGCAAATTGCCGATGCGGCGGCGGCGCTTAAAAAAAACGGGATCATGATACAGACATACAACATGGTCGGGATTCCCGGCGAGGGGCTCGCGCACGCGCTGAAAACCATGTATTTCAACAGAAGCATAAAATCGGACTTCACATGGGTTTCGTTCTACCACCACTACCCCGGCACAGTCATGCACGATGAACTTGCCAAAGGAAGCGGAGCCCTGCCGCCGACTGATGAAGGCGAGGGGTTTTTCGCGCCGGGCGCCGCTATCGCGCCCGACCGGCGGCTCGTAAGACTCGGAATGCTCATGCAGTTTTTCAACGCGGCTCGCATGCCTGCGCCGGCCGCGGTTTTTCTCCTCTCTCTTCCCTTAACCCCTTTATACAAGCTGTTACACAAATTGTTTTATGCGTTCTCAATAAAAAAAATAAACCGCCTCGGCTGGAAATCATTCATCGGCATCTCTCTGCGTTCAAAAAAATATTTCTGAAAAGCGCGGGCCGCCGCAAGCTTTCTTCTATCCGCGACACAGGACGGCGTCCGTCTTGAATATAATTATTATTGACTGCATAATAAGCAAAAGCAAAGTCGTTGGCGGCGTTGATGTTTTCGAAAAAACAGAAAAGCTTTTTCCTCGTGTTTCTGCTTATGACTTTTGCAGTGACCTTGACGCTGCAATTGAGCGGCCATTTCGGCTCGGACAGCCACACTTTTTTCAACAATATCTCGGCAAGCATCATCGTTTCCTGCCTAATAATTCATCTCGTCGCTCTCAAACGCCTCGGGGTCGCTCCGGAAATGCTTTCGATGGCACAGTTTAAATTTATCCTGAAATCGACGCTGGCCGCCATCATCCTCATTCAACTGTTTCCGTCCCCCGGCAATTTCAGCATGGAATACGCTTCCCCGATTATGTTTATGCTGGTTTACTCAATTGCCATGTTGTCGGTTCTCTTTTTCATATATCTCGGCGTTTTCATCTTCGCAATCTCCGCGATCATCGCGCTCGCATATTTCGGCGTCCGTACATTTTCGAAAAAAGGAAAGCAGGACAAATCCCGCGCGGGCCTCTCGCCCGGCATACGCCGTTTTTTTCGCTCGGCTTTCGGTTTCGGCCTTCGGCTGTTGATTGTGGGAATCATATTCACCGGTTTTATTATCGACCCGAAATCCACAAACCTCGCCGCGCTGTGCTTTGTTTTCATGCACGTCGTCGTAAACATCATATATCCCGCGATCAGAAGAACCCGGTCAGCGCTCGGCAGAAGCGCCGCTGGATATCTTTTAATGACTCTGTTGGCGGCGGCTGTCTTCTCATACTTCCACAGGCTGAGCGGCTTGCACCCGATGCTGCTTGCGCTTCTTTACGCGACGGGCGCGGGCGGCATGGCTTATTCGCTTTTCACCCCGCGTCGCGACTGGATAAATTCATTCAACCGCGGCGTTCGGGAGTTGCTGGCGTTTGCGCTTCTCGGCTGCCTCATGAGCTCGATTGCCTTCGCTATCAACATGATGAAAGCTTCTGAAAGCGACACAACCATTTTGAAGAAAATCAAAGGTGTCGGCCGGGTATACGACGTCTATTACTCAGGCGGACTCTCGCGATTGTATTTCACAACAAGGGACAAACCGTATTTAGGCTATATAGACCTCAAAAATGGAAACGTCCATACAACGAGATATATTTTCCAGGAGCCGCGCAGGATCGCCGTATTCCCGGAATACGGCAAGGCGCTCGTCGGTAGCGTTTACGGAACGAGAGAGTTCGCGCTCGGCCTTATTCCTTCCAACAGGCTCATCTTCAAGCCTCATACGATAGATGTTGAAAAGATGGGAAAAAGCAAAGCGATTCTCGCTCAGGAAATTATCAACAACATCATGATCTACGACGTTTCCAAGGGATCCAAGCGGCATATCACTCTCCCGGTGAACTGGGCGTGGATTTATGCGGTGAAATACAGCGAAGAGCTTAACGCCATTTTCGTCAGCAACTGGTTCTTCTCCCCGTTCGTCCACCGCATCGAGGGCTCGAATTACAAAAAAATAACGCAGTCTTTCAACGGCTTCATGAACGTCGGCATGTGCGTTCTTCCGGACCGGAATGAGCTCTTAGTGGCCCGGCCCTTGAACAGACGAATAGACGCGCTGAATGCCGCCTCTCTGAAAAGAATGTACTCGATACCTACGGAAAGCGGCATCCGTGAGATTGACTGCGATAAGCGCAACGCCCTTCTTTTCACCATATCGCATTTTCAGGGAACTCTCACCGTATTCGACCTGCGCGATAATAAACCGGCTCTTAAGGTTCAAATGGGAACCGGCGCTCGCGCCCTATCCTACGACGAAGAAAATTCGATTCTGTATTTAGGCGCTAACTCCGGCATCTACTCGCTCGACCTGAAAGACACTTTGGAAAAAATTAATGAATCGCGGCGGGAACGAAACCGTTTGCGCCCGCCTCCGCATAAAAGCCCTAAAACAGCCGCCGGAAATTCCCGGTGACGCGGGCGATATCAAATTCCGGCCCCCTATCCCGGCGCCCTGATTACTCATCTGAACAGCGAACTCAAAAATGATATTTGCTCTTTCCACGCGCGGCCTCATAGCGAGTATTCAAACCCCGTGTTGATTATGTATATTTAGCTGAACTATAATTATTTGATGGAGGATATCTGATAAAACATGCCGGTCCCCCCCGTTGTTCCAGCAAGAAGATGGAAACTTCTAATTGTCTTATCCGGCATTTTTATACTGTTCAATATTTCCCTTCACTTCAAAGATCCTCCGCACGACGGCGATTCGTTCGAATACGCCGGCATTTCCAGAAACATCCTTCGCACCGGCGGCCTGCGCGAAGACCTGTTGCGTTCATACGCGATCGTCAACCAGCCGCTCCCGCACCCGCCTTCTCAAAGAGCCAACCTTTACGTTTACTTTCTCGTTCCCTTTTACGCGGTTTTCAAGGACACGCACTGGACTTTTCTTATTCCGTCACTGATCGGGCTTTTCCTGCTTCCGCTGGTCATATACCACACTGGCCGCAGGCTCTTCAGCGACAACGCCGGCTTCTACGCCGCCATTCTCACCTTGTTCCTTCCGGCCCTTTTAAGGCTGTATTTTCTCATGGACCCCGGACTTCCTGAAGCGTGGCAGATGATTTTTTACCTGCTTTTCGTCCTCTATCTCTTAGAGGAACGCTTCGTCATCGCCGGCATACTAATGGCGCTCGCATTTCTGTTCAGGCAAAACAGCGTCATTCTGATTCCCGCCGCGATCATTTGGCTCGCGGCGCTACCGGGCAAACGGCTGTTCAGGCTTGCGACCGTGAAACTTTTCGCCGTCGCTTTCATCCTCGTGCTCCCGTTTTTGATCAGAAGCTGGCTCGTGTTCGGAACGCCCATGTACAACGAACAGGTGGAAGGCGCCGCCAAAGTTTACGACGGAACCCTCAGAGATCATTTCGAACGCGCCCGCATGTTCGGCATCGTCTTCAATTACGACGCCTATCACAACGCTCCGGCGCACAAAAACGTCAGCGTCGCCGTCCGCGCGGAAAATTTCGCCGCAATAGTATGGGCCAACATGAAGATGGCCGTCCTCGGAAAAAAATCGGACATAATGTACATCCCAGGCATTCTTCAGACCATCGGGTTGCTGATGATTCCATTCTTCGCTCTCGGCGCCCGTTCGGGCCGCGCCTCTCCAGCCGTCAGACTTATTCTCATCATCATCGCCCTTCAGGCCCTCATGCATATCGTCATGATCACTTATGCGGACCGTTATATCCTCTGCGTAATGCCCCTCGTATTCATGATCTGCGCGGCAGGCGCCGAAGATTTTCAAAAACGCGCCTCCCTTAAATTCCCGCGCCTTTCAGACCGGCGCCTTATCCCCGGCATTATCGCTTTCATTATTCTGACCGAATCGGCCGGCTTAATTATGTTTGACATCGGGCGACTTGCGAGCGATCCCGGCAAGAACATTTACCGCGAACAGCAAACCACCTGCGAATACATTAAGCGACATACAAAACCCGGTTCGGTCGTCATGACTTACCCCTTCTTTTCAACTCACTTCATCTGCGACCGGTATACGGCGCCACTGCCCTACGGCCCCATGAGCACGGCCGCTGAAATCATTAAAAAATACGACGTCAAATATTTACTCTACGCCGCGACATGGCCGGGCGACCGCTTTCCGGACCTTCCTTTCGCAGTCTCCGTTTCACGCGGCATGACGGTTTCCCTTCTCAAAATCAATCCTTCCCTGCTGGACTCCTATCTCGTAAACCACGCCTCTTTTCCTATGGACAAATTTAACCTCGCGGACTATTTCCTTTCCGGCCGCTTTAATTTCGAGTTTGCCCCTCCTCTTTATAAGATTCTGGCCAACTTCGCTCGCGGCGTTCCCGCCGGGATTATTTTATATTGCGCTTCTTTCTTCCTTTTCATCTGGATTTTTCTGAGACGCCCCGGATTCACCCGGTCCCTTCTCCTCGTTATCCTTTCAGCGGCCTTCCTGTTCTGCCACGGCTTTCAGCTATATGCGACTTTTTCGCCGCTCCTCCGGGTCGCGCCGCCCATGAGCAAAATTCAGAGCGAACTGCTCGCGAAACGTTTCCCGCCTGATATGCGGCTTAACCTTATCGTCAGCGCGCCCGACTCTAAAACCGCAAATCAGGCGCCGGCAAACGCAGCCGCTTCCGCCGACCGCGAATCGCTTTCGAAATATTTCAAACATTCTACCCTGTCCCGGAATCCGCCGGAACGCATTCCGGACAACGCCGCGCTGTTCGTGCCGCTACCGCCCGCGGAATCGTGGCTTTCCGACTACCCCGCTTTTCTCGCCAACGTGGAATCGCAGAAACGCAGGCGGGAACTTTTGAGCGACACGATCCGGAAGTACGGCGGCAAGGGAGTAAAAACGGCGCCCGTTTACGGCGGAGTCTTCTTCTACCGAACTCCAACGCCAGGCGAATAAGAGAAAACAATGGCCGGTTTGCTGCATAATATATTCCTCGCCCTCCTCGCCTTAGCGGCGTCGGAATTGCCTCAGCGCCTGTCGGACGTCAATTCCATTGGACACGGGTTCCGCGTTTTTTTCGCCGGCCTGTTTTCTATGCCGATAGCGGCGGGCGTTTTTGTAGCTGCGATCCTCACAATCCTTATCGCCGCTCTTCTCGTTCCGATAACGGCTGCGCTGGGCCTGAGCGCGAGCAACAAACTTTTCTCATTCGGCGCCGTCATCCTTTTCGCAGCGGTATGGGCGGCAAACAAACTCATAATCAAATACCGCAACAGCGTCAAATACAGACGCTCCATGATAATACCTTTTCACGCGGCCGAAAGCGCCGGCGTCGCGCTCACCGGCTTCAAGGGAAACGGCATAGGCCATTTGGACAGCCTCGGAATAGCCGTTCCTGACGGATTTATTATCAGCGGCGCCGTTTTTGAACGATGGATATTAATCCGCAAACTCGGAAATCTAATAAAGAAACTCGCCGGAACTGAGGAAGCCTGCGAGCGTTTCGAAGCGACTCTCCTTGTCGCCAAAACGCCCCGTTTTATTAAAAGAAAACTCAAGAAAGCGCTGCGGCGTTTCGGCGGCGATAAAATAATCGTGCGTTCTTCATTCCCCGGAGAGGATGGGATCAACACGAGCATGGCGGGAGTTTTCGAATCCAAAACTTCCAACTCCGACCCGGACAGCGCCATCTCCACCCTCATCAAAGTCTGGGCCTCCTACTTCTCGCCGCGCGCAACAGCAGCCGGATCCGGCGCCGCTTCTGCCGGGGTTCCTCAATACCTGCCGGTCATAGTGCAGCGGAAGATCGATCACGAAGTCATGTTTATCGGCTGCTCGGCGAATTATCTGAACGGCGTCCTCGAGGAAATGGTCATATCCTACGAAACGCGCGGAGGGGCTGAAGGCCTCGTCAGCTTCAGCCTGTTCACCGGCAATGTCGCCGTAATCGACGGCCCCGGCGTGTTGCCGTTCGCCGACTCCGTTGTGGCCGATCTGGCGGATATATTGAAAAAACTGGAAGCGCGGTTCGACAAGCCGACGCAGATTGAAGCGGGTTTGCTGAACAACAACCTGTATATCTATCAGGCGCGGCCGCTGACCGGCTTTCGGCCGGCGGACACTCTTGTCAACTCATTCATCGTCAACATCAACGACTTCCCGCTCACTCCTCTCTCGCAGGACCTCTTCATGCTGCCGGACAGCCTCAACAGCCGAATGGCGAAAAAGCTCATTCCTTTCGGCCTTCCTCCGGGGACCGAACTGTTCCGGTTGCACAAGGGCCGCTATTACCTGCATTACAATTCCGTCCGCAGATATCTTAACCCTCACTATCTTTCCCTGCCGCGCTTCGCCTTGCGCTCTTTCGGCCCTTCGCTTCTTTCTTGGTCCCGGCTGCTCGCCCTCGGCGGTTTCAGCCGCAGACATTCGGGAATCGTTAAATTGCTGAAAAAAGCGAGCCTCAACGAATCCGCGTCCATCAGGACGCTTCGCGACAGCGTTCTGCTGCCTCTCTTCAAACTCCAACTCGACCTGTTCGAGGTTTCGGACATGATCGGCAACAGGTACGGCGCCTATGTCGAAAGAGTGTTCAGCGACAAGCCCGACATCGCGATTCAGGCGATGAAACTTAAAACCGCTCCTCCTGATTCGCCTTGGAAAAAGATGCTCGACGCGCTGTACTGGCTTGACCCCGACAACAAAAACGAGGCGGCATACTTTCAGAGACAGTTCGGACACTGGGGAAACCCGGAGTCGGAAGTGGCGGCGCCGAGAATCGCCGAGGACTTGTCGCCCTGGCTGGCGTTAAAGCCGGAGCGGAAAAATATCGGGCGGCAGTCGGAGAAGCGAACCGATAGCATTTACGCCGCTGTGGAAAACGCCTTCAAACGCAAATGGTCGGGCAATGTCCTTAATCCCGGATTGGCGGCGTTTCGCTTTTTGCTAAAACGCCACCGGAGAACAATGTCCGTTCGGGAGGAAATCCGCGACAATCTCAACCGGGCCATGTTCGAGATCAAGAAAAAAGCGATGAAAACAAAATTCGGCGGCGACGCCTTTTTCATGACAATAGACGAGATAGAAAACGGGACGCCTCTCCCGGAAGCGGTCGAAAAGAGGAAGGCGGATTACAGGAATTTCACGGACGCGCATGCGGAAGCCGTCGTTCACGATCCTGAAACAGCCGGCGGAGAATCAAAAGAGCCGGGCGTAATCTCATGCCTCGGAATCGGCAATGAAGTCGTTGAAGGGCCGGCGCTTGTGGCCGACGGGCCAGTGAAGTTCGTCGGCGGCGGCAAGCCGGCGCTCGTGGTCGGCAGGCCGGACGGGATTTACGGATTAGTCATAAGAGACATATCGGCGCTCGTTATAGAAAGGGGCAGCCCGCTTTCACACCTTGTTCTTCTTGCAAGGGAGGCGGGAATCCCGGTTCTGATCGGCGCCGCCGGGGTGATGAAGAAAGTCAAAAGCGGCGACCGCCTGACAATTGACGCCGGGAAGGGAACGTTGCGGATTGGATAAAGGATTTCTTCTCGTAATAATCCCCACGCTGCTTTTGAACGCGTGCATGTTCGGTTTCGATGTCGCCTATTTCAGGCTGAAAGCGCGAAAGAATGACCGCGCCGCGATCGCGCTTATGATTATCTGCGCTCTGCTTGCCGTGTTGAGCCAGCCAGGCATGTTCCCGTACATTCTGTTCTTCACTACCGCCGTAATCGTGGCCGACAAGGCGTTTCGCGAGGTCCCCGCTAAACTGCTCGCCTTTTCATTTATCCTCTATCTGCTCACCAGTTTTCTTGTTTATAATTGCGGATTCTCAATGCCCATTATCAGGCTGTTCGCGTACAACAATCTTTTCGGCGTGCCGATGGAGCTTTTTGTCAGGATTATCGGAACCGCCGATCCTTCGCTGACTAATATCATTTCCGGGTTTGTTTCCTCGCAAAGCATGTTCATGTTCAACAACACCAATCCCGGCTTGTTCTTCATTATATGCGTCGTTTATGCTTATACATTCCTTTTCATAATCAAAAAAGCGGCCCCGGGCGCGCCCGCCCTTCCTCTCCCGATCGAATTTAAGATGCCGCGCGCGACCCTTCTCCTGTTCGCTCTTTCATACGCCGCATTCAGAGTTTTCAGCCATTACCCGCCTGCCAGCCTTCCCATAAAAATTTCCCATCTCATGTCGCTCGCCGCCGCCTTTTTCATCACGGCATTCGCAAAATTCCTTTTTGATCTCGCCGGCGTGAAGAAACAATCAAAATTATTTGTCGGCTTTATCTTCGCGGCTTCATTATTTTTAATCCTTTTCAGAATTACTCCCTCAAAGGTTCCTTACGTCTCGGCGACTCAACTCGTCTGGTCCTCAATCCTTCTCCTGTACATCATTCAGGGAATGACTCTGGCATACAGGGCGGTTAGCGGAAAAGCGACGCTTAAAGCGTTTCTCCTGCTGTTTTTCATGTTCTCTTTCATCGTTCACGAACCGCTATACCTGTTTTGCGTTCTCGGCATGCTTGATAATTTATTCGGATTGCGCTTATTCATCGCTGAAGAATCCGCGCGCGTTCCGGGCAATACGTCCGCCGGCAACCCGGCGCGCGGCTTTATTCTTGCCATGTCGTCCGTGGCGTTAGTGATTTTTGTCATCGCCTGGATACTGACCGCGCATGTCCGTTCAGGCTCAGGCAAGGCGCCTCATATGTTTTCCAGATTCGACCTTCCGAAAAAAATCACCGGGTTCAGCCATTCGGAAACAGGCGATGAGATTCACGTCTCGGGTCCGAAACTTTCATTTTTCATTGACCGGTATGAATATCCTAACAAGGCAGGCTCAACAGCCGTCAATAATGTGACGCCGGACCGCGCGGCCGAAATGTGCGCGGCTGCCGGGAAGAGGCTTTGCTCGCCTGAGGAGTGGGCGTACTCATGCGCCTCCGGCGACAGCAACACGTTCTACTATCTCGACCCGAAAAAATCCGAATCCTACAAAATCGTCAATGAAGCGTGCAGTTGGCGCGATAAAATCACAACGGATTACACGCTGAAATGCGGGCAGTATCCGAAATGCAGCAACGCTTACAACATTCACGATATGATAGGCAATCTCTGGGAGTGGGTGGAACTGCCGGATAACCCGTCCATGGTCGGAATCATGGGCCCCGGCGAAAGAAACGGCTGCCAGCGCTGCCGGAGTTGCGACTGGACGGCGATTTTTTATAAAGACCAGATTAAGCTGCTTCCGCTCGATAAGATTGGATTCCGCTGCTGCAAAGACGCCGGAAAGCGTTGATCCTTTTTTAATAATTGCTTATCCGTGTTGAAAACAACTCGCATAATCAGGGGACTTTTTTTCGAGACATCAAATAACGAAGGTTGTGCATGAAAAAGAGATCCCGCCTTTTTACGGCGCTGAAAAACAGCGTCAGGTTGATAAGCAGATTAGAGCCGGGCACGAACCTGAACGGATTTTTATTCAAAAGGGAAATGACCCATTTGGTCGGCAGAATCGGAATCAGCGAAAAGAGATACCTGTACTTGTTAAAGGCGCGCAACCTGATAGCTCCGGCTCCGGCGCCGCCGTAAAGGCTTCCTTCATCGCCATTTTCTATCCGCTCCCTTTCTTCCTCCGTCAACTCTCCCATTTCAACGGACATCTCGAGTATCTCCGTGCCGGGAAAGCAGGATAGCCAGTACGAGAGTAGCCTGTCCGGCTTCAGTTCCGCATAGAATTTCACCGCGTCGCGCATCATCTGATGCGTATCGCCCGGAATTCCTACTATGTGGTCGATTGAAACTGAAATGCCGCTTTTCTTTATCTGCTCCACATTTCGCCTTACGGTTTCATTGCTGTAATTGCGATGAAACATTTTCCGGCGCTGGCCGTCGTCTGCGGATTGAACGCCCATGGATATGCATTGGCATCCGCTTTCGGCAAGGCATTTTATTATCTCTTCGTTAAGCATGCTCGGATGCGCGAAACAAAAGTAGGGCTTCCCCACGCGTTCCCGATATTTCCCCGCGAATTCCCTCATCCATTCCATCTGCATCGGAAACACATCGTCGTAAAACTTGACCGCCTTTACGCGGCCCCGTTTCACCGCCTCCTCAAGCTCGGAGACAACATTCTCCACGCTTCTGCGTCGCACTTTCTTCGAGCCCGGCGGCAGTACATTTTTTATGCTGTTATGGCAGTAAGTGCACATGTACGGGCATCCGCGGGATGTCATAACCGAATACATTTCCTCAAGAACCGGTATTTTTTTGTAGAAAAGATCCTTTGCGGGAAGCGGCAGCGTGTCCAGGTCATCCACTGGCATCCAGCCTTCCGAATGACTTATTTCCCCTTCTATCTTCCGCCAAACACCCGGCCTTTGCTCGTGTCTGCCCTCTTCCAGATCCGACAACACAAGAGGAAACAAAATGTCGGCCTCTGACACAATCAGACAGTCCACCGCCGGCTCGCGTATCACACGTTCCGGCGTCGCCGTCACATGCACGCCTCCGAATACGGTATGAATGCCCGGCGCATATTTCTTGATTTCCCGGGCAAGCTCCAATGACCAGACGTAATTGGCCGTTACGCACGAAAAAGCCGCCACATCCGGCTTGTTTTCCAAAATCATTTTCAGCATTTGCGGGCGCTTGTCGAACAGCTTCGCGATTGACGGCATGTCCCACATAAGATGCCCGCCGAACACCGAGGGGTCAAATAGCAAATCCGCCTGATGCCCGGCTTCCCGCGCCTCGGCCGCCAGATATTCCACGCCCAGACTTTCAACGCCCATATATATGAACAGGACTTTCATCTGCCTAATTTTAACACAAACACATTTTGAAAAATACCTTTTCGGCTTTCTCTTCCCGCCTCCAGCCGGTCAGGTCTGTTCCTTTACGCCCTTTCTTCCGCGTACCCGTCTCTTTTTTCCTCCTTCGCTTTGAATCGCGCCATTGAAAAAGCGCCCGCCGCAACCGCAACTTGACAGCCGTTTATTTCTGTTATAATTAATTTATATGGATGATCTCCAGCGGCCTGTTTCAGGCCATTTTATCGTCAGAGCGTTCAAAATACTCAGTCAGGTGTTTTCAGATTTCATTTTGGGCGGCCTCGGTTATTTCAACAATACCGGCGTTCCCCCGCTCGCGCTTCTGGGCCTTATTATCGGCATCATCCGTTTGAATCGAAGACTCAGAAAATCAAAACTCGTTTTCATAATGTACTGGATAGGAATTATTCTGTCCCTCGATTTCATTTTCGCTCTCGCATACGGCGCCGCCGCCTCATACGGCATTATCGTTATCATTATCCTGGCGCTGCTCTATCTTGCGCTCTTAATCATTCGCAGAATTTGGAAATGGCCCTCCTTCATGACCCGGCTCCAGCTTTTTGTGGTCCCCGTGGTTTTGCTCGGCGTCATCATCAAGAGCGGCGAATTATGGAACCCGGCCAACCGCTGCAGCCAGATTAACAGCGTGCCGGGCGTCAGGCTCCTCACTGATAGAAAATATAATTTCACTCAGGTTCCTCATACCGCCATTCCGCGCTTTTTCGTGCCCCGCCCCAAACGCAACGATATTCTCGTCTGCGACCACGTTTACGTTTACGAAAAAGATATTCTCGTGAAACAGTCTATCAACCGCCTCGACCTTAAAACCGGCGCCCTCACCAACTGGTTCAAACGCGGCAATGTGCTCGACATTAAAGAAGACCCCGACTCCGGCTTTATTTACGCCGTCGTTCAGAAAAATTTCCGCGACCCGAAGGCCCCCAATGTCGAACTCATCAAATTCAGCCCCGACGGCGCTGTTCTCGACCGGAAAAACCTCGGCCTTTCCCGCAACACCTTCTACGGCGCAAGCATCACCATTCTGCCGGATAAATTATTCATCACGGTTGAATCCAACTTCTTCTCCTACCTTAAGAAGGACGGTAAACTGGAAAAATTCGATATAATCGGCAACATCGGCACTCCTATATATCGCACCGAATGGGTTAAGCCTTATCTTTTCGGCACGACTTCCGTCACTCCTCTGTTCGGAAGATTCTTAGGCTCGAGGCATCTTTTAAAGATGAATCTCGACACCAAAATTCTCGAAGACTGGCTCTCGGATTATCCGGTCGGGATTTTCGATGTGGAACGCCGGCCAGGCAAAGACCAGCTCGCGGCCAGCAGAAACCTAACGAGCGGCGCTTGGCTGATGGACTTCAATCTCAACAAAATCAAAAAACTGGTCGTCCCCGCCGGCGTCAGGGAAATCGAGTTTTCAAAAGACGGCAAGTACCTTTTCGCGACAGGATTTTTCGACGGAACTTTTTATGTGATCGACCCTGACAAAAACAAAATTCTGGCCGAAGTTTTTATCGGAAACGGGTCGCGGGGAATGACCGTCTCAGACGACGGCACGGTTATTGTCGGCGCTTCATGCGGCGTTGTCGGCGTTGATGTCGGCAAGTTCTTAAAAGGTCGCAGGACGAATCAGGAATAATTCCAATTATCCGCAGTTTGGAGTAGAATACCTTATGCAATTTTTAGGCCTCCTACTGTTCTTGTCGATAATGTATTTCTTTTTCCATTACTTCTTTAAAGCGCTCGGGCACCTTGCAAGAGTATTCGGCTGGATCGGTGAGGACTTAAACAAATCCGGACTTAGCGTTTACAACTCCGTCACAAAAATTGTCACCTCAAAAGCCGAGCAAAAAGCGCTCGAAGAGGCGAGAAATATCGAGGCCGCCGCCGCGGCAAAAATGGCAGCCTCAAAAGCCGAGCTGAAACGTCTCGAAGCGGAGGGAAATGTCGATGCCGCCACCGCAGCAAAAATAACCGCCTCTAAAGCTGAATTGAAAAATCTCGAAGCGAAGGGAAATTTCGATGCCGCCACAGCGGCAAAAATAACCGCCTCTAAAGCCGAACTGACGGCGCTCGAAGCGGAGAAGAATTTAGAAGACGCCGCCGACCTCTATCTCAAAGAGATGCGCCTGAATCCCGAACCCGGCAAAGACGCGTCCACCTTTATCTACTTAGCCATCATGTTCGCTTTTTGGGCCGTCGAATGCGCCCGCCGCATTCCGGCTGCTTTCAAAATGAAATTTCCCGCGCAATGTTCATTTTTGTTCATGAAGATTTCCATTTGCATTCTGCCGGTTGTAATAATCAGAAAAATTCCCGATATCTATGGTTTCGGGCCCATTCTCGGTTTTCTTGAACTGCTCGCCTTAACATACTGCGCATTTATCGCCTTCATCTACCTGCTGAGAATCCTGATCCCCGTCGACCTGGAAGGGTTCTACAAAATAAAGCCGGTCGCCGGCGGCGCCGGGATGGCCGCATATACGAAAATATGGCGGATCAGCGAATTGCTGTATTTCTTCTGGCTGCTGAATATCGTCCTTTTCAAATACGGAAAAATCAACTTGTGCATAATAGCGCTGGGCGTGTTTTTCTCGCTCTCATATTTCCTCATGCCGTCATGGAAAGAAAAAAAACCAGCCGCTCCGGCGCGTATTATTCCTTCCTTTTTAATTCTCGCCGGTTTCGCCGCCGCTTCCTATCTCGCTTTCAAATTTATCGATATTTATAAGCCAGCCATCTACTTATCATTTTTTGCGGCGTTCTTTGTCTCCACCGCCGTCATCGCCCTCTATTGGCGCTCCGTTCGCAAACACAGAGACGCCGCGCACGACGGCATCTCCCGCGCCGCTAAGTTCAGATCGTGGCTGAACTTCTTCCTTGTTCCCTTGGTCAAGGCCGTGATCATTCTTACGTGCTTCTATTTCATACTCATGTTCTACACTCTCAACACTGCCGCCTTCGCCTTCGCTCTTTTTGCGGTCGCCGGCTCCTTCTGGATAATCTCCAGATTCAAAAAATCCATGCCGCCTTACCTGCAGCCCCAGTTTTTCGCCGCCTTCATCTGCCTGCTCTGGATTTCCATCATCTTCGTTCAAAGCTACAACCGGGTCGCGCCGCCGGCTTCCTCCTGCGCGAAACTTGCCGACACGCAACACAGGCGCTGCCTGCTCTCCATGAAACAGTACCGCAAACTCGAATACCTCTCGGGCGCGCTGCCTTATGACGCCATCATGGACGCCGACGAAAACGCTCTCTTCGTTTCATTCAAAAACCTTTCCGGCTACGGCTCGATACTCAGAATGGACGCTGATACCGGAAAGGTCTCAAACTACATCGTAACGCGCAACGACAAATTCCCCGGCAAGATGCTCTATCCGGAACGCTTGTGCATTAATCGACTGACGAAACATCTTTTCTCGACAACTAAAAGCATGAACAACTTCCAGATTCTGGATGTCGATTATTCTAAAGGCGGAATCAAACTGGCCGACCGGATTAAGTTTAAAAATCTCGAGGTCACAAGCTGCGAGGTGAACCCCCTAACCGGCGAAGTCTATGTCATTTTCCTCGGACCGCCTTACAGCCAGATCATCTCTTTCGACGGCAAAACAGGAAAAACCGCCGCTCCTATCCGCTTCGGCGAACTGGGCTATGCCGACTACTTCTCGCTCAACCCGGCCGATAAACGCATCGTCGTTCCTTCGCTCGACCCCATTAGGGAATTCGACGTTTACGACGTTCATAACCCGCGCGACAGCAATATTGAAACGCTGAGAAAACCCATCCGCCTCCCTATCTCTCTCCCCGGCGGCCTGAAATTTTCCATACCCATTCCCACCTTCGGCATCGCCGCCGACACCCGCGCCAACAAGTTCTTTTTCACCTGCCCCTTCCTGAAACTCGTGTTTGAAACGGACGGGACAAATTTCCGCATCCAAAGAACATTGTTCGCCGGCAGTTTCCCTCGCAAACTCGCTTTCAACTCCAGACAAAACCTGTTGCTCGTCGCCAACTACAGCGGCGGCTCGGTGGACATGATAGACACCCGTTCGTGGAAGATCGTCGAAAGGCACAACGTCGGAAAACTCGTCAGAAGCGTCCGCGTCGATGAACAAACCGGCAGGAACTTCGCCGCTACAGCCTGCGGCGTTTTCGAATTGTACGGCCCCGGGAAAAAGAAATAATTCGTAGGGGCACAGCATGCTGTGCCCATCCTCGTTCATTAACAAAATAATGCGCCGATAACGAAGCAGATCGCCATTGTGAACATTGCCCCGGATTCGGCGTCCTATTGACGAATCCGGGTTCATACTACATTTCCCTCGCCCCGCTCCGCTTGCCCCGGGCGCCGCGCCCGGACGTCTCCAAATTCGTTCTTATCACCCAGTACGCCGCGAATATATATGATTTTATCTGCTCGATCGAGTTGACTCTCCGCAACGCTCTGAATATATACCCCGGCCTCAGATAAAAACGCATGAACGCCCGCGAATTGATTTTCTTCAGTTCCTGCTCGCCGACATCCCCCTGCGTGAATATCACTTCCTTGTCGGAATACGCCGACCAGTCATTCCATTTTTCCTCGTCAATTCGGTATCCGGCGCCCTTGCGCACTATCTCTCGGAGCTGCGCTCCGATATACGGTTGCGCTATCGTGAAATTGGCGACCGTCAGCTTCAGCGACAACGCAAACCGCGTCGTGTCCTCCATCGTCTCCCGCGTGTCGCCGGGCAGGTTGAAAATGAAATATCCCCTGCTCTCCATGCCGGCGCCGTGCGTGTCCTTTATCGCCTCTCGCGCCTGCTCAAGCGTGATCCCCTTCCCGCTTTTCCTTAGAACTTCGGCGTTTCCGGACTCGATGCCGTATCCTATCGAATAACATCCGGCCCTCTTCATCAGCGCCAGCAGTTCCTTGTCCACGCAGTCCACGCGCGAATTGCATCTCCACGGAATCCGGTTTTCATCGGCTATCATTCTTTCGCAAAACGATACCGCCCGCTCGCGGTCCGCCGTGAAAGTGTCGTCGAAAAACGCTATCTCTCCGGCGCCGTAATCAGCCCTCAGCATCGCGATCTCCGCCATTATGCTGTCCACGCTTCGATACCGCAACTCGCGTCCCCACAGCTTCTTGTAGCAGAAAACGCAATTGTACGGACACCCGCGGCTCGTGAACATATTGATCGACGGAAAATAGCGCGAAGCGCCCCCCGGCTGCTCGTACCTGCCAACCTCGAACAGATGAAGCGCCGGCATCGGAAGCGAATCCAGATTATCAATCAGCGGCCGCGGCTCGGTCGTCCTCACCTCGCCGTTTTCGCGATATGCTATTCCTTTTATGTCCGATAGCCGCCCGCCGTTCAACTCACGGGCAAGCTCCTCAAGCGTCGCCTCTCCCTCGCCCAAAACCGCTATGTCCGCCTCGCATTCATCCAACACGCCGCCGCCGAGCGCCGACGCGTGCGGACCCCCGATCACAACCGGAACGCCGGGCGCCTCTTTCTTTATTTCCTTTATTATCCCGTATGCAGACAGCGAGGAAAGCGTGAAACATGACACGCCGATCAGATCGTATCCTTTTTTCAACGCTCTCAGCAGGCCGGGCAGGTCGTTTCCCGCAAGCTGAAAATCGTACACGTCGACTCCGGCGCCGGCCCTTTCGAGAACCGCCGCCAAAGACGCAATGCCCATGGGTATCCCGATACCGATGGTATGCTTGTAATCGTGCGCGTATTTGCTGCTCGGCGGCGCGAAAATCAAAAGCGCTTTCATCGCGTCAGCGCCTGTCCGCTCCGGCGCCGCCGGAGTCGCTTAAATGATCTCTGCTCATTACATAATGATAACTTATCTTCGGCATTTTTGTAATGCCGCCCGCTGGCTTCCCGTTCTTTAGCTTTTCCGGCGCTTCGGCGAGCGATCACCGCCTTGTATTATGGAAGCGTAGGGGCACAGCATGCCGTGCCCTTCATTCGCCGGGCATGAGAAGAAAAACTTGTCATCCGTCATTCCGCACTCGCTTGTCATTCCGTCCCCGCTTGTCATTCCGAGCAAAGAGAGGAATCTTAAATAAACATCCTTCCGAAGACTCGTCATTCCGGTCGGAGAACCGGAATTCATGTTGACAGAATGTCAGGAAAGATATCTCTTCCGCAAAATAGATTGTCGCGCAGTTGTTGCCAGAGATTAGAATGTGATATGATGGGAAGTGCGAAAAGTCGTAAAGGAGATAATTAAGTAAAGTGTCCACCGAAGATTAAATGTTATTCTTTCTTGTATTTTATCATAATATAATAGATAACAGTTTTAGACATATTACGGATTTCATCCTCTTCATACTTATTATCAATAATCGCTCTAAGCAAAGGCAAGTCTGATAATTCGCCTACCTCAGCAAGCTCTCTTAATAAATTAATCCTTCGTTCCCTTTCCATGTATGTAAATTTTAATGCTAATCTTGACCTTATTCTAATAAGCATGCAGCGTCGATCACTAAGATATATTTTTAGGTCCTTTATTGAAGTATGTATTGTTGTTGGAATGAATTTGTCAATATATATCTGATGGCTCAAAAAATCGTCTAGCGTCGTGATCATATTTTTTGATATTATTTTGTGCACATTTTTCATATTACTAAATTTATTTCTGACTTCACTAAGTTGATTGTTAATCGTATCGCATTGTTCTTCAATTGTTTTCTTTATTTTTTCAATATCTTTAACATGAGCATATGCAGAGACGGCTAAAAGAGCAAAATAAGCACCTGTTGTAAACGCGAGAGCAGTTATAAATATTCCAATTAGTGACATGGTTGTATTAATATCAGACAGCACTATGCTTCTATTAGATAAAAGTATGATTAAAGAAGTAATGGACAAAACGATAGCTAAAAAAGACATCAGCTTATTAATCATTTGTGTCTTTCTTCATTTGGGTTTCGATGACCGCTGCCAAAAGATCAAGTGGGACGGTTTGTTCTTTTTTAAGCAACTTGATATTGTTAACCCTTGCCCACGTACTTACATCTTGATTTGACAATATTGTAAATATTACAATAGGAATCTGCGAAGTAGTTTTGTCTTCCTTCAATTTTTTGAGTATTTCCAAGCCAGTTAGAATGCCCATTTTAGAATCCTCGTTACTGATACTTTGACCGGTTGGTAGCATTATATCCATAATAATACCTGTAATATTATATTGGGCGAATTTGTCCGATATATCATCAGGATTTGTAACCATTATTATCTCATATCCGTTTTCTTTAAGTTCATCCATGAAAGATTTTAACGTTAGCGAAAGATCGTCATCTACCCATAATATCATAACTTACTCCTTTTGTGACATTATCTACTTTTCCATTCAGGTTCGAGTATATATGAACTGTTTTTAAGTGTTTCAGGAATAAAAATATTAAACCTAGTAGGGTTAACTAGATTATCAACCCATATTGTGCAGTAAAAATCATCTAAAATCCCTTTTATTATTGTCAATCCTAATCCAAGGCCTCTAACATTGGTTTTTTCAATTCCCTTCATTCTATAACCAAATAGGAATATTTTGTCCTTCTCCTCTGTCTTGATACCAACTCCATAATCCTCAATTGTAATCAAATATCCTTTCTTAGTAATTTTATTGATTGGATTTGTGTTATGATTATTATCTTCTGGTACTTGGTATTCTCCAAGTGCTTCCCCTTTCACAACTACTTTAAAATCTTGAGGATAGCCCATCCTACGATACTTTATGGCATTGTTAAATAGATTAAAAAACACTTGCTCAAACGCGTAATTATCAATAAATAATGATGGATAATTGCCGTCGATTATTATATTGTCAAATTTTAAGCCTTCATTTCTTGCAATAGGAATAATTAATTTCCTGCAAGGCTTTAATACATCTTTTTCAAGATCATATTTATTAACTTGATAACGCTCAGACTTTGAAACATCTGATGATCCCTTCTTCATATATTCTACTGACCTAGTTAATGTCACCTGTAACGAAACGTGCTCTAAAATGTCGCGCAAATATTCATCAATTTGTAAAGAAGTAAAATACTTTGTTTGCCATTTTCTTAACAATCTATCTGCAGACCCGCGAATAGCGACAGCTGGCGCCAGCATTTCATGTGCCATTTGTTTAGCAAAAGCAGTTTGTTTTTTTTCTCCTTGCTCAAATTCAAGATAAAGAGCAATTAAATTACATGCATAATTAACTAAATCACAATCTTCTTTGCTAAAACAATCGATTACTGGAGCCAAAGGATTTAAACGATTTGTAAATCTTAATATTCCAATTATTTCCTGCGGCATGGAAGGACTCATAATGGGAATACCCATGAATGTTTTACCAGTATGAGCTGTTTCTTCTTGCCACTTATGAATATATTCTGATTTGAAATTATCATCTTCGATATTCATTAAATCTTTAACGATAAATATTTTTTTCAGTTCTGCAATCCTACCCGTCAAACCTTCGCTTACAGAATAGAATACATCGGATTTCTTTGGCTTGTTAACTAGCCCCGTTGTTTGGGAAAGAGCGAAACGATTAAAAAATGGGTCCCAAATGAAGAAACTGGAACCCTCATATGATAAATAATTCTTAAAAACCCTATTAATTATAGGATGGATAATGCTCGAAAAATCCTTGCTTCCTTTTTGCTCATAAACTTGAATAATATCTCTTGTTAAATTCTCCCGACTGAAAAGACGTGCTCTTGATATGGCAATTGAAAACTGATCTCTAATGATTTCTGCATAAGAATCGTAAAAAGCTATATTATCATTAACATATATATTGAGTACCGCATCTATATCATATTCGTCATTACCTTTATTGTCTAAATTGGGAATTGGAATACAAATCAACCTCTTTAGTTCCAGATCTATAACTCTTTTCTTTGATTTATGATATCCCCAATATGGCTCTACTAATACTGATGGTATATCAAAATATTTCTTGTTATTTTGCTTGATTAAATATCCGATTAAACTACCTTCAAGAGAATGAACATATTCTTCTGCTTTCTCCGGCGGTGGATAATAATTAATCCTAGCATACACCGACAGCGTCTTAGACAGATTGTTTAATTTCCATAACGAACTTAATTTGCACGAAAACACATCTGAAACAGCGTTCAATAAAGAAGGCAATATTTTATTAGGCGAAGAATTACTTGCTTCGAGAAGTTTCTTGAATAATTCAGTTTCTTTCATGCTTTATCCTTTTTATTCATTGTATCAATATAGTGAAGTAACTCCCACCGTTGTTGTTCAAGAATAATAAAATACTGGGAATAAATATGAATGTGTGGGTTTCTTAAGTCGTAGAACTTAAGTATTGTTGTTATCATATGTACCATTTAATATGTTGTAAATGTCTTAATCTAGCTCGTGAGACGAATTCGTCATATGATATAGAAAATTGCAAAACCACATAATTAGAATAACACACATACCACCTTCTGTCTACAGAAATATCAGCAACTAATATTAAATTATGTTGCGCCTAAGCCCCCAAAGACAAACATTTTCAAATATGAGTAGAATTACTATATTAGGACGACGGTAATTCCGAAATTCGTGGAATGCAAATTCGGGGGGAATTCCGCGACCGCCTTACTTAATTGCCGCATTTCTCCGGATTCGGTTATCCCGGAACCGCTGGAGTTTCATTCATCCGATGGTTTGCTGATTGACAGCGGCGTCATCGCTTTCATGTCGCTGCCCCAGGCTTTATTCGGCTCGGGCCCCATTGTGAGTTCGAGTTTCCCGCCGGCCATTATGTCCTTGTGTTCAAACCACGGTTTAGACCACGAAATGCCATTCAGTGACGCGGACTGAATGTAGACATTTGTTTTTGAATTGTTCCTCGCTTCGACCACGAATGTTTTTCCGTTTGCGAGATGCATCGTGACCTTGTCGAAAACGGGGCCGCTGATCTGGTACGCGGGCAGGCCGGGGCTGACGGGATAGAATCCCATTGCGCCAAAAACGTACCATGCGGAGAGTTGTCCGGCATCGTCGTTTCCGCACTGGCCGCCCGGACCCGCGGCAAAATAGTAGTCGAGCAATCCCCGCACCTGCTTCTGTGTTTTCCACGGCGCCCCTGCGAAGTTGTATAGATACGGCGAGTGCATTGAAAACTCGTCTCCGACATAATACAGATTTTCACCAAAGAAATTGTCCAGAAATTCAACGAATTTGCCGGCGCCTCCCAGAAAATTCATAATCCCCTGCGGATCCTGCGGCACAAAAAGCGTGTAGTTCCATTTGTAGACCTTCAAATCGCGCTCCGTGCCCCGCGCCCACACGCTGATGTTCTGATCGTCCGGCCGACCCCATGCGCCGGATGAATTTTTCATCCTGATCAGCTTCGTTTCAGGATCGAAGACGTTTTCGTAATTAAGCGCCCGTTTCATCAGCATCCCGTAATCGTCATTCCTGCCAAGCGCTTTCGCCATCTGCGCGATGCAGAAATCGTCGTATGCATACTCAAGGGTACTGGCGACCGATTCGCTGTTTCCGTTCGCCGGCACATAACCCAGCCTGACGTAGTCCAAAATGCCGTTGCGCGCCTCATAGCCCCTGTCTCCGGGCACGCTCGCGTCCTTGAGTATCCCTTCATAAGCTTTGTCCGCGTCAAAGCCCCTGATTCCCTTAATATACGCATCGGCGATCACAGAGTCGCCGTGCGTCGCAAACATAACGTTCGAGTAACCCGGACTCGGAAATTTCGGAATCCAGCCGCCTTGGTCATAGGCGTTCAGCAGCCCGCGTATCATTTCCGAAACTTTTTCCGGTTCGAGAAAAATCAGTAGCGGATGCTCGGCCCGGAAGGTGTCCCACATCGAAAGATCCGAGTACATCACGCCCGGATA
>Ga0172379_10003749_pt1 | contig 23643 bp, 15 predicted proteins | sample GrowelOW334metaG_FD_119756 | JGI IMG/M metagenome (GOLD analysis project Ga0172379, IMG submission 119756) | Groundwater microbial communities from an aquifer near a municipal landfill in Southern Ontario, Canada - Groundwater well OW334 metaG | ecosystem: Environmental > Aquatic > Deep...
CCGGCCCTTGTCGTCGGTCCCCAGCCAATTTTCCTCGGTGGGCGGCGACGGAGCGGGGCTCGGAAGCACATAGTTGATCGTATCGTAGCGGAAATGGATGAGCGGATTGATCACCCAGCCCTTCGCGTTGATCAACTCGACCATATAAGGGTCCCGGTAATCGGCCGCGGTATCGAACTCTCCGCCGAAATCCAGTTCCGTATAGGTTTTCAAAAGCGGGGAATAGAAATGCCCGTCGAAGCGGATCAGGAGAGGCCGGTCGTTGGCGATCAGTTCGGAGAACAGCGTCACGCCGAACAGCGCGATGAAAAGCCACAAGGAAACGTAGCCGCGCCGGTTGGCCTTGAAGGCGCCCCAGCGCGCGCGGTTTACCGCGTTCAAGGTAAAGGGCTTCATTTGCGGTCCTCAAAATCGATGCGGGGGTCCACCGCGGTGTACATGAGGTCGCTGATCAGGCCGAGCACCAGACCGAGCAGCGTGAACATGTACAGGGTACCGAACATCACCGGATAGTCACGCTGCATGGTTGCCTCGAACCCGAGAAGCCCGAGCCCCTCAAGGGAAAAGATGACCTCTATGAACAGCGAACCGGTGAAGAACATGCTGATGAAGGCGGCCGGAAAGCCGGCGATGATCAGGAGCATCGCGTTGCGAAACACGTGATTGAAGAGTATGGCCTTTTCCGTCAGCCCTTTGGCCCGCGCGGTCATCACGTACTGCTTGTTGATCTCGTCCAGAAACGAGTTCTTGGTGAGCATGGTCAGCGTGGCGAAACCGCCGATGACCATGGCGGTGATCGGCAGCACCAGATGCTTCGCGTAGTCGAGTATCTTGCCGCCCAGGCTCAGCGTTTCCCAACCGACGGACACCAGGCCGCGCAGGGGGAAAATCTTCAGGAAACTGCCGCCCGCGAAGAGGATGACCATGATGACCGCGAACAGGAAGGTCGGAATCGCGTTACCCAGGATGATGGCCGAGCTTGTCCACACGTCGAACTTGCTGCCGCTTTTTACCGCTTTGCGGATCCCCAGCGGAATCGACACCAGATAGATGATGAGCGTGCTCCAGAGACCCAGGCTGATGGAGACGGGCATACGGTCCACGATAAGGCCGATTACCGAACGGCCCTTGAAGAGGCTGTCTCCGAAGTCGAAGACCAGATAACGCTTGAGCATATCGAAGTAGCGGACGTGCAGCGGTTTATCGAAGCCATAGCGTTTTTTGATCTCTTCTATGACCTCGGGGTCCAGTCCGCGCGAACCGCGGTAGAGCGAACGCTCCTCATCCGTCTTAGGTGTCTTGACGGTGTCGTCCCGGCCGCCCCCGCCGATGCGCTCCATCGACATGTTCGAATCGATGCCGGTCATCTTGGCGACGGCCTGGTCCACCGGACCGCCGGGAGCGATCTGCACGATGAAGAAATTGATCGTGATGATCGCCAGCAGCGTCGGGATGATCAGCAGCAGACGGCGGGCGATATAGGACAACATCGACCGTTACCGTCCCGCCTTGAGCGCCGCTTCTTTTTTGGTATCGATCCACCAGGAATCCTGGCCGAGAGAGAAAGTCGGCCGCTTCGGCGGGCGGGAGAACTTGTCCTTGTAGGCGACGCGGAACTTGGACAGGTACCACTGCGGTATCACGTAATGGTTCCAGGTGAGTACGCGGTCCAGGGCGCGGCCCCAGGCGAGAAGAGCATCCTCGTTCTGCTGGTTGGCGGCGATACCGTCGATCAGGTAGTCGACGGCGGGATCCTGCACGCCCGCGGTGTTGTAGGTTGAATCGATAAAATCCGAGCGCCAGGTGATTTTCATGCCCGAATCGGGATAATAGTTGGTGGAATAGCGGCTGATGATCATGTCGAAGTCCCGATCGCGCAGGCGTTTGGTGAACTGGGTCGTGTCCACCGTGCGGATGTTCAGCGTCACGCCGATGCGCTCCAGGTTCTTTTTAAGCGGGATCGCGATGCGCTCGTCGTTCGGGCTGTAGATCAGGAGTTCGAACTCCAAAGGCTTCCCGGTTTTCGGGTCGACCAACTTTTGGGACTTCAGTTCCCAGCCGGCTTCCTTGAGCAGGGCAAGGGCCGCGCGGATCTGCGGACGGATGGTCCCCGACCCGTCGGTTTTCGGCGGCTCGTAGACTTTGGAGAACACCTCTTTCGGTATCTTATCCTTGATCGGTTCCAGGATTTTGCGCTCCGCCGCGTCGGGAAGCGCGGTCGCCGCGTACTTGGTGTTCTGGAAGAAGCTGCGCGTACGGGTGTATTCGCCGTACAGAAGATTCGCGTTGATCCACTCGAAGTCCAGCATATAGTTGAGCGCTTCGCGGACGCGGCGATCCTTGAAGATCGGACGCTGGATATTGAACACGAAAGCGCGCATGCCTTCGGGTATCTGGTGGGGAATCTCTTCCTTTTTGATCGTGCCGCCGGCGAACGCGGCGCCGGTGTACTTAGTCGCCCAGTTGAGCGCGTCGCCTTCCATCCGGAAATCGTATTCGCCCGCTTTGAACGCCTCAAGCGCGACCGTGTCGTCGCGGTAGTAGTCGTAGCGCGTCTTGTCGAAGTTATTCAGGCCCTTGTTGACCGGGAGATCGGCGGCCCAGTAATTCTTTACGCGTTCATACACGACGTACTGGCCCATCTTGAAGTCCTTTACCGTGAAGCCTCCGCTCCCCAGCGGCACTTCAGCCAGAGGCTCGGAAAAGTTCCGGCTTTCCCAGTAATGCTTGGGTAGGATCGTAAGTCCCGCCAGGGCGACCAGAAGCTCCTTATCACCTTCCGCGAGAGTGAATTTCACGCGGAGTTCGTCGATCGCCTCAACTTTGGCGACTTTCTTGAAGTACTGCTTGAACTGGGGGACGCCCTTCTCCATGAAGGTGTTGAAGGTGAACACGACGTCTGCCGAGGTGATGCGCTTCCCGTCCTGGTGGCGCGCCTTCGGGTTAATATGGAAGATGATCCAGTCGTGCGATTCGGGATACTCCACCTTTTCGGCAATGAGTCCGTAATACACGTCGATCTCGTCGTCGGGGGCGATCATCAGGGTGTCATAGAAGGCGGTGCTCGCCGCGGCCGCTACGCCCCGGAGCGCGTAGCGGTTGAAATTGTCATAGGTGCCGATCGCGTGCATCACGACGGTTCCGCCCTTGGGTGCGTCGGGCCTCACGTAATCGAAGTTCTTGAAGCCCGCCTTGTACTTAGGCTCCCCGCGAATGGTAAGCGCATGGGAGACGACGACCTTGGGAGCCGCCCACGCCGACGCGAGGGACAGAGCTCCGAACAACGCTGAAAGAACGACGAAAAACGGTTTCCGCATAGCCCCATCCTAGGGGCGGAAAGGGCCTTCGTCAACCTGGAAACGACGCTTCATGGCCCCATGAATAGAATTATCCTTGTAATTTGAACACACTAAGTTTAATATACAAGGATGATAACCAGAGATCTTGAACATGAGGTAGCCGGAAGCCTAAAGGAAGTCCCCGTGGTTGCGCTTGTCGGCTCCCGGCAGACGGGGAAAACCACGCTGGCGAAAGCGATCGCGGCGCGAAAGGCCCCGAACGAGGTCGTGTACCTTGATCTTGAGCTGGATTCGGATCGGGAGGCGTTCGCGAATACCGAGCGGTTTCTGGATCGGCTCAAAGACAAACTGGTGATCATCGATGAAGTGCAGCGAATGCCGAGCCTTTTCCCGCTGATACGGGCATTGGTTGATCGACACCGCAAAAACGGCCGCTTCCTGCTCCTCGGCTCGGCGTCTCCCACGCTGATCAAAGGAAGCGCGGAAAGCCTCGCGGGACGCATCCGTTATTACGAACTGCCGCCGTTCACCATCCCGGAGGTGCCCGTCGCGGAGATAGAAAAGCTTTGGCTCCGGGGAGGCTACCCGGAAAGTTTTTTAGCCCAAAGCGATGCTCAGGCATATCGATGGAGACATGATTTTCTGTCGACGTACCTGGAAAGAGATATTCCCAATTTCGGTATCCGCATTCCCGCGCAACAGCTCCGCCGCTGCTGGACAATGTTGGCGCATCAGCAAGCGCAGCTTCTCAACGCCAGCCAATACGGGAACAGCCTGGGCATCAGCGCGCCGACCGTCCGCCGGTATCTTGATACCTTTGCCGATACCTTCATGATCCGCTATTTGGAGCCCTACCACGTCAACGTCGGGAAACGCCTGGTAAAAAGCCCGAAGGCGTTTGTTCGGGATTCAGGGCTCCTTCATGCCCTCCTGGGTATCTCCACCTTCGAGCAGCTTCTTTCCCACCCCGTCGTCGGCGCATCTTGGGAAGGCTTTATCGCGGAAACGATTATCAGAAACGCACATCCGGGATGGCAGATATTCTTCTACAGAACAAGCGCGGGAGCCGAGATGGATCTGGTCCTCAGTTCTCCTACAGGAGAACTGATCGGCATCGAGATTAAATTCAGCCTTTCCCCAAAACCGACCCGCGGCTTTTTCATCGCCGCGCAGGACCTTAAAACGAGCAAAAACTACGTACTCTATCCCGGCCTCCACGCGTACCCGCTCAACGATACGACGGAAATCATGCCGATCGGCGACTTCATCGACGTCCTGCGTGAATGACGCATTTCTTCCGCTAACCATCCCCTGTTCTTTCACGCCCTGGTGATATATTAACAACGTTAATATTATTTAGGGGTATATTTTGAAAGCAAAAGTACTGTTTATCTCGATGTTGGGCCTCACGGCAGCCGCTCTTCTCCTACCCTCGTGTATCGCCCCGCTTTCCGTAAGCGCCGGATACGGTTCGATCGGCGTAACCGTGACCATCCCCGCGTTCACCGAAGCCGCGTATCCGGCGGCTTTGAAGACGGCGCTTTCCAAGCCGAGCCGCTACATACACCCCGATACCAGGCGCGTGGAAGTCAGCGTCGCGGGCGCGGGCATCGCGACTCCGCTGACCGCGAGCGCAGATATTCCGTCCAGTTCCAGCACGGCGTCCCTGACCGTCGGCTCTATACCCGCGGGAACCGCGCGCACGGTGACCATTTCCCTCTACGATACGGTCGATGTTCTCCTCGCGCAAAGCGTTTCCACGGTCGATGTCGAAGGTGGAGCGACTACGTCCGTAACGACGGCAGCCGTGCCCATCAAAGTCACGAACGTTACGCCGGGGCCGTACTCGGCGGTCACGCCGATTCGCGGTATCGACATCACTTCCGCCGACGCGGGTAAAACCACGGTATATGCTTTCAATCTACCGAATCCGGGAGCATATAAGGTTGAGTTTGGAGATAGCCCAACATACACTCCAGTTCTCTACCGACCCGATGGCCAAGCCGTAATAATCACCGAAACTGTCGGAATAACCCAATACTTTACCGCCGCTGCAGCCGGAATTTTCTACGCCGTGCTGACGCTCCCAACCGCGTATGCGCCTGATGGCCCTTCGCTCGTGCTGGACGCCGATACAAGGATCACCGCGTCCGGACCCACGTTGTACGTGGACCCGACTCTCAGTGTCTTCGACCGGCAGCGCGCATTCACGCTGACCGTCGCCTGCGGTTACGTTACGGGAACGCCTCCGGGCATCCTCTTCGGCCTGGCCGAAGGTACATCGAAAGACCTAAGCGCGACGAACGGATCAACGATCGCGGTCACGCCCGGAGCGACCGGGTTGAACCCGACGACAGCCGCGCCGACGAACTGCACGATGAATTTCACTGACGCGCTCCTCAATATCGCGAGAACAGGGGAAACGTTCACCCTCCACGCCGTGCCGCGTAGAGTGGTATACATGAATTCAACGGGAACGAAACCGGGCGACAGCTTCGCGGCAGGGTATCTAACTATTGCAGAAGCGGCGGAATACATCGGTAATATTCTTCCGGCGGAAACGATTCCCGTGGTATATGCCTGGGCGGCAGGATATTCGTCGACTGAACCCTACAGCATAATCATCGGGAGACCCGCGCTCGTGCTCGGCGGATGCGAAAGCGCGACCTGGACGCGCGTTCCCGATACGACGACGAGCAGAATATCGTTAGCGAACCTCAGCAACGACGGCGACACCTCGCTCACGATAGCCGCCGCGGGCACGCTTTTCGACCGCATGGACATCCAGCAGCCGAACAACCTGAACATCACGGTATCAAGCGCGAATTCAATCGCGATTGTCGAAGCAGCGACCTTCCGAAACTGCGTGCTTGCGGCCTCGGGGGCCGTGACCATAAACGCGTCCGGCTCAGCCTTGGACTATCAATTCATCAACGTCGGCGCGACCACGCTTTTCCGCGATTGCGTGATCAAGGCGACCAACGTGACCGAGACCGCTAGTATTGCCGCGGTCACCTTCCGTCTGATAAACCTCGTCGCCGCCACCGAGTTCGACCGGTGTTCCATCCTGGGAGAAGCGATAACGATGAACGCGACGGGGAATTCGATCAACTGCCGCGCGATCGAAATCAACACGGATTCCGCCGTGACCATTCTCAACAGCGTAGTGTCCCCGGGAACCATCACCTACGCCTCAGGACCGTACGGCACGACTGCGTACGGGGTATACCGATCATTCGACTTAACAATGCTGAATATAGCCGGGTCAACGATACACAGCGGCAAGGACGTAAGCGGGAATACTAACTGTCATTATCATTCAGTCTATTTGGGTTCAATAAACAATACGATGAATATAAGCAACAGTCTCTTCATATGCGACAATCCTGGAGGGGATGGCAATGACTACGCGTTATTCAGCGGCAGCCCAACGACGGCGAACATCCACCATACCGCAATCGGCTTTGTCAATAATACCGCCTTTACCATCGCGATAATCTCCGGAACCTCCTATATCCCATCCGCCTGGCAGGGCTACGGCACGGCAAATCTGTTTTCCTTGTTCTCCGCGCTCGGCTTATTAGGTTCCGGCGACCCAACCGATCCCGACTTCGCCAAACCAAGCAACACTTCTACGACCCTCTCCACCGGCGGCGCGACTCTTACAACCGCGAACACGGGCTTCACGTTAAGCGGCGACTCCCTCGGTACGGCCTTCGCGGTGGACCGTCTCGGCAACGCACGAACGGCGCCGTACACGATCGGGGCTTACGAGTACAACTGAGGCGTGGGTACCGCAGAGCTTTACTATTCTAAAGTGGTGGTTTAGAATAGTAAGGGATGAAAGTACCGCGGCTGGTCGAAGAACGACTGATTTCCGAATTGGATAAACCGACCATTACCATACTCTTGGGGCCTCGACAGGTCGGTAAGTCCGTGCTGTTACGCCGGTTGCAAGCTGTAGCCCATAGCCACGGCAAGTCCACCGCTTTTTTTGATCTGGAAAGACCCGAACAGTTGCGATTGATTAACGAAACGGATGAAGCCTTGATCACTCTCTTGGAATCCAGTGGCGATGTCGTTTTCGTGGATGAGTTCCAATACCTCAAAAACGCTACCCGTCTCTTCAAGATTTTAGTCGATAGCCGAAAGGCGGTAAAATTGGTCGCTTCCGGCTCTTCTTCCGTTGACATGCATAGGCATCTCAAAGAAAGCCTTGCCGGTCGTTTCCGTTAGGCAGTTATGCCCGGAATCTAGCCAATGAGCTCAAAAAGTCTAGAAAATATTATGTCTACGACCTCGGAATTCGAAACCTTCTGATCAAGGATTTTTCTCCGTTGCAACAACGAGCGGATGGGGGAATCATCGTGGAGAGCCTGGTTGAAGCCGCGTTGCGCCGCCGATTGCATGTCAATGAAACCTTGCATTTTTGGCGAACCAAGCAGGGAGATGAGGTCGATTTCATCTTATCCCGGGATCGACGACCATTGCCCATCGAAGTCAAGCAGAGTTTTCACGGCGAAAAAGATCTCAAGGGCATCGATAAATTCCTGACCGCGTATCCCGACGCGCCCGGCGCCTATGTTTTCACTTTGGATGGACCGAAGCTCAGTGATCAGCGCGTTTTTTTTGAGAGGGCAGGCAGAAAGGTTCGCCTATTGCACGCGCAAGCCGCCGAGGACCTTGATTTGTTTTTCGGCCTTCTTCCCATTCAGTAAACCTCGGCTCACCCCAGCGTGTGGAAAAAAACGGTGGCGATGAAGCCAAGCACGGTGAACAGGCCGACCATGCGGACGCTGCGCTCGTAGGCTTCGGGGAGCATGGTCTGCGCGGTCATGGCCAGCATGGAACCGGCCGCGAGGCCTTCGAACAGGGAATGGGCGAAGGGCGCCAGCAGGTTGGAGATTAGATTGCCGATGAGGGCGCCGACGCCTACGGCGATCACGAGCGACGTCCACATCCACATGATGCGGCCGCTCTTCATGCCGGAATCCTTCATCATCGAGGAACTGGAGAGGGATTCGGGAAGGTTGGCCATGAAGAGGCCGGCGATGAGGGCTGGACTCGCGCTGAAACCGGTCATGCCCGCGCCGATCACCAGGGATTCGGGGACGCCGTCCAGAAGCAGACCGAGCCAGATGGCGGTCGCCGCTCCGGAACGGCCAGTCGCGGCGGCGGCTTTGATTTCGGCCTCGGTCGCCCGGAAGGCGCTTTCATCCAGGCTGCGCGATGCCTTGCGCACCCATTCCTCGCCGGAAACGGCTGCCGCGGGGATTTTCCCGGTGCGGCCCCGTTCCGCCGCGAGCGCGCCTACGGCGGCCTTCAGTTCGGGACTCGACTCCATGAGCGTCTCGAAATCGCCCCGATGGATCACGAAGGCTTTCGTCTCTACGAGCGGAATAGCGTCCGCGGTGCGCGGCGCGTGCCAGATCAGCGCCATTTCGCCGAAGGTCTGTCCCTCGCCCAACTCGTCCACCAGCTTCCGCGCGCCCCCTTCATCGACGTATTCGATACGGACGAGTCCGGAATCGATGATGAACATCGATTCGCCCGCGCTGCCTTGGATGAACACCGGTTTGCCCGCGGGGAGCGTTAGTTGATCGATGTAGGGAATGAGAGCCTGGACCTGATCCGCGGGCAGGTTGCGCAGAATATCGACCCGACCAAGATGTTCCAGGAGAGCGTTCGCTTCGCCCTTCTTTACTCTCCGGAGCTTGGAAAGTACGGTGGAACGTTTTCGGACCCACGCGCCGCCTTCGTCGGCCATGCCCGACAGGGCTATGAACAAAAGGCAGCCGAAAAGGAGGCCGAGGGCCAGCGGTACGAAGCCGGCGCCTTCCCTCTCCACGGCCGGGTTTACGAGCTCAAAGGAAATAGCCGCGATAAGCGATCCCGCGCCGAAGGACATTACGGCGGAAATCACCGCGCGGGACGGCTTGGTCCGCAACCCGATTACCGCGCCGATGGGGAGGGAAACGGAACTAAGCGCGCCGAACAAAAGCGCCGCGAAGGCGGACGAACTCAGGAAGTCCATGGGAACCTCCGAAAGGAAACGATATCAGTAAGTATAGGACCAAGAGGCCATGGCCGCGAGGGGCGAACTGAGAACTTTCGCCGATTAAATACTTGACAATGATCTCGATTATACAGATCTTATACAAGTATTGAACATGTTCAAATCAATGAGGCGATAAATGGCCGACGACATCACGAGACGACTTATCGACGCGGCGGAACGCCTGATGAGAGCGGGCCGAAAAGCGGAAACGCTGACCTCCCGTGAAATCGCGGCCGAGGCGGGCGTGAGCGTCGGCCTGATCAACTACTACTTCGGTTCAAAGAACGAGCTGATCGGAAAAGCGGCTGAACGCCTGTTCGCCGATTTCAACCCGCGCTGGGAGCGGGTGACCGCGTCGGCGAAGGAAGCGTCCGAAGCCGCGTTGAAGACGGGCGCGGACCGACGGGAAGCGACGATCGCCGCCCTCCGCGCGGGCAAGGCTGAACTGAAGGAGATCCTCAAGGGTCTCGCCGACGCGACCGTTTTGGCAGGCGCCGGCAACGACTTCGGTTTGCGAAGAGATCTGATGGAAGGGGAGATGACCCAGACGAAGTTCGTCGTGCCCGTGCTCCGCTCCATCCTGCCCCCGTCGACCGATGAGCGTGAACTCCGCTGGGCCGCGTTCTTCATCGTGGCGCCGCTGCAGCTGGTGTTCCTCCGCAATGATTTCCTGTCCAAATGGACGGGTACGAACCTCGACGACAAGAAGGACCGAGATTCCGTTTTCGATTTTCTTATCGATAGGATTCTTGAGCCGTTCGCCGGAACGACGGGAACGAGCTCGGAACATATTCGCTAGGCGGCGCCCGCTGTACGCGCGCAAGCGGTTCAGCGGACGTACGCCGCAAGGAGAAACTATGGACTCAAACGGGCTCTTCAACGAGCAAAACCAGGAGTTTTTTTCGCGCGCGGCGCGCATCGCGCTCCGGAATGTGTTCGCGTCGGGCAAACCGCTGACCGCGGCCCGGAACGCCGCGAAGCTCGCGGGAATCGCGAATTTCCAGCGCAGCCAGGCCGAAAAGCGCGCAAAGGCGGCGCGGGAGGGGCGAACCGTTCCCGGCATCCTCATCGCTTCGGTCACGCGGAAATGCAACCTGAACTGCGCGGGCTGCTACTCCAAGACGCTCCGGCCCGACGCTTCGGCGGAACTATCCGACGAACGTTTCATGGAACTGTTCAGGGAAGCCGTAGACCTCGGCGTCGGAACGCTGATGATCGCCGGCGGCGAACCGCTGACGCGCCCGTCCCTCCTGCGGGAAGCGGCGAAACTGCCGGGCGTCGTGATGCCCGTGTTCACCAACGGCCTTCTGGTCGACGCGGAAACGATCGACCTGTTTTCCGGCGGAAGGCTGGTCCCCATATTCAGCGTGGAGGGAGACGCGGCGTTCACCGCCGAGCGGCGCGGCGACGGCATCCACGAGCGGGTACTGGCCCACGCGGCAGAACTCAAGCGGCGCGGCGCCCTGTTCGGTTTTTCGGTGACACTCACCTCCAAGAACGCCGACTCGGTCCTCTCGGATCGATTTTTACGCGAAATCGAGGCGATGGGCGCCTCGGTGCTGTTTCTGATCGAATACGTACCGGTGACCGCCGGCAGCGAAAACCTCGTGCTCACCGACGCCCAGAAAGCCGAACTGTTGCGGTCGGACAAGTTTGCCGGCTACTCGTTCATGCCGGTGTCGCTCCCCGGAGACGAGGAAGCCTTCGGCGGCTGCCTGGCGGCCGGACGCGGCTTCATACACCTCGCCGACGACGGCGCCCTTGAAGCCTGCCCCTTCGCTCCGTTCTCCGATATCAGCGCAGCCCGCCTATCGCTCGCGGAAGCGCTTGAATCGCCCCTGATGAGGGCCATCCGGGAGCGCCACGGGGAACTTACCGAAACCAAGGGCGGCTGCGCGCTTTGGAACAAACGCGGCTGGGTCGCGTCGCTCGGTTCCTGCGCCGCGCGGGGAAACGAAACAACACCCATTGAGGAAGCAAGCGCGTGACGCAATTCTAAAAAAAAGCCCCGCGCACGTGTCGGCGCCGGGGCTTTTGGGTTTATACTGGCCGCACTATGCCGCCGCCGAAAAAAGCGCAGGACAACTACAGGGCCAAATACGTCTCGCTGGTGAACAAATACAATCGATTGGTTCACGTCGTGAAGAAGAACAGCACCATCTTCAAGCGGCTCTATAAAAATTATACGGTCGTCAAACAGCGCCTGCTCCAGACTCTACGGCACGCCGACAGGGAAAAGAAAGAACTGCTCCGCAAATCGATGACGGAAAAATATCCGCTGATCCTGGACCACCGGCGGCGGATCGTGTTCGCATCGGCGGAGTTCCTTGAAGAGATTGAGATGACTCAAGATGAATTGGCGGCCTCGTTCTATATCGATACCCTCTTTGAACGATTCCTACCAAACGATTTCACCGTCCGCGACGTATTGCCTATTCCGACCTTCCACTTTCCCGTCATGCTGAAGAACTACGAGTACGAAGGCGAAGCGGGCATTCATCCCTTCGTTCATTATTCGATGTCGGGGAAACGCGAATTCGAAGTGAAGCGGAAACTGTTCCTCTATTATCTGGAACCCAAGGACATCAGCTCGGAGGTAGAGCTGGATTACTTCCAGAAGACCGACAAGCTGATCCGCAACCTGACCAACGCGAACGACAATCTTCAAAACGCGAAGAAAACCATTGAGATGCATAAACTTATGCTCATTTCACTGGTCTGCTCCCTGATCGAGGAATACAACAAGGAAACGTCGGTCCACCTTCAGAACATCAGACTCCTGACCGGCTACCTCACCGAGGAATGCCTCCGGCTCGGCCTCTTCCCCACGGGGTTGCATGACGAAATCGAATTCGCCAAGGACATAAACTACACGTCAGTGCTGCACGATATCGGTAAAATGGGCGTTCCGAAGGAAGTATTGGACAAGAAAGGGAAACTCACGCCGGAAGAATTCGAATCGATCAAAAAACACCCGCGGCTCGGGGCCACCTACATCAAGAAGATGATCGATATGTTCGCCGCGGACCCCGCCTTCAGCGGCTACGAAGGCTTTCTGTCGGTTCCGTATGACATTTGCCTCCACCACCACGAACGCTGGGACGGGACGGGCTATCCGGACAAGATGGCCGGTGAGGCCATCCCCTTCTGCGCCCGCGTCGTCGCCCTGGTGGACAGCTACGACGCTATGAGGGCTAAGCGCTCGTACAACGTACCCAAGAGCCACGCCGAATGCGTGCGCGTCATCGCGGACGCAAGCGGCAAACAGTTCGCCCCCGACGTCGTCCAAGCCTTCCTCAACATCGAAGGCAAGTTCGACGAGCTGGAATACGAGTGACGCGACCGCATACGCATATCTGAGGACTCAAAATCGGGCTATTGGTTTTCATGCCGGATTAAGCGGACGGCGGTAGTATATTATTAAAGTTAAGATTGTTAATATGCCGCTTCCCTATCGAGGTCCATGTGAAAATACTGAAGCCCCTTTTTTGGGCGCTCATCGTCCTATGCTCCGCAACTTTAGCGTCGGCCTGCAAATCCCCTCTGATGGTCAGCGGCGGACACGGTTCCGTAGCAATCAATCTGTCAATTCCCGCCGTGACCGCCGCGACGTATCCGGAAGCGCTCAAGAAAGCTCTTTCCTCCCCAAGCCGTTTCATTCACCCGGATACCCGACGAGTGGAAGCGTCGGTTACGGCGGCGGATATTTCCGTTCCTTTGGTCGGCAGCGTCGATATCGCCGCGGGCCAGACAAGCGCGTCAATCACCATCACCGCCATACCAACAGGCACGAATCGCACCGTGACCATAAAACTCTACGACACGGGCGGCACCTTGCTGGCGCAAAATTCTTCAGTCGTCACCGTTTCGGACGGAACGACTAGCCCGGTCGCTCTAACAGCGGTACCGATCTCCACAAATACCGTAATGCCGGGTCCGTTCCTATCGGGGACTTACGGCGTCGCCCTCGGCCCGGCGGACGCGGGCAAAACGCACATATTCGCCTTCGTTCTGCCGAAAGCCGGCGCGTATACTCTTTATTTTTCCGATAACACCATTCCGACTTTCCCCACTGTTTACGCGCCCGACGGCACACTCACCGCCGCGACGGCGGTAAGCGGTACGATGAAATCCTTCACCGCAAGCGTGGCGGGAACGTATTACGTCGTGATTACGGTTCCTTCGGGTTACACTTCTGAACCCCAACTCGCGGTGGACGCGGATATACGGACATCTTTCGTCGGACCGACGTTCTACGTCGATTCGTCGATCCCAATCATAGATAGGAAGCGGGTATTTTCGTTAAATCCGGCATCCGGCATCGATACGGTCGCGGCATACGACGTCACTTTTTCCCCTCCAGCGGTCGGTTCGCTAACGACTTCCCCGACCGCAAGCGGTATCACGATTACACCGCAAGCGACGACTTTCCCCGCGCAAAGCGCGGCTCCGGCGGCGATATTCACGTTCACCGACGCGTTGCTCGGCATCGCACGTTCGGAGACCGTCGCCATGCCGATTCCACGGACGATAATCTACCTGAGCACATCGGGAACCCCGCCAAGCGACAGCCTAGCCATGGGCGCGTCTTCTCTATACGCCGCAGCGGGAGCCCTTCCTTCAACCGACCTGGGACTCCCGGTCATTGCCGCCTCTGCCGATTTTTCCAACACCGAAACCATCGGAATAACCGTAAACTTCGCCGCCCTCGTTGTAGGCGGATGCGTAGAGTCAACCTGGACTCGGACGGCGGCCCACGGAACGAGCACCGTGAACCTCAAGGCCGCGACGTATCCCGCGCTTCTGGTCAATGCCGGAGGCGCCGGAACCATATTTGACGGGATGAACTTCTTGCAAACGACACCGTATGCGGTAACAGGTGTGGTCAATACAAATATCATCCAAGTTTCGGGAAAATCAACATTCCGCGATTGCATCATCAGGATGGGAAATCTATCGATAACCCCAACGATGACTATATCTCATATATTCGTATATGCGGACGCCGAGCTGGAGTTTGACCGTTGTTCAGTTCTAGGCGGCGATGTTACCCTTAATAATAATACAGGATATAGTTCATACATATTCGCGATACAGACCGCCGTTGCAACAGTTCCCCTGACGATCGTTAACAGCGTTATTTGTCCGGGGAATATTTATTACCCCGCTACAGGCTCACCGTGTTACAGCCGGGGAATAAATATAACGGTTGCGAATTCCGTCTTGAATATCGCCGGCTCGACTATTTCGGCTGGAAACACGAATAGCGCGACGGGGATTCTTCATTCCAATACTGTTTACTTTAGCAGTAGTACACCAACCTTCAGAGCGAGCAACAACCTTTTCTTATATGACATTACAACCGATGCTATATATAATTATGCGATCTATGATTCTTCAGCTAACGTCTTGGTTTGCCAAAACAATATGATCAGCTGCTACCCTGCTGATCCTGGTTTAGCTGTTATCGCATTAATTGCTTCTGTTAGTTATTATCAAACCACCTGGCCTAATTATGTCACATACGGCACCGGCAACCAATTCTCGCTTGAGTCTGCCCTGAACCTGACGGCCCTTTCGCCGACAGCCGCAGGCTTCGTGAAACCCTCAGCCGCATCCGCCCTCACTACCGGCGGCGCCAATTTGCAGGTCACCGCCCCAGGCTTCACGTTAAGCGGCGACACCTCCGGTGTCGCCTTCCTCGTGGACCGCGACGGCAATCCGCGCACGGCGCCGTGGACCATCGGCGCTTACGAACGGGACTGATCGGCCGACGCGGGAATGCGGCGAACGGGGGAATCGTGGGTTTGGAGAACTTCTCCACAAAATGGTCGGCGAGAAGCAGAATATCCGAGCCTCGTTCGCGTAAGAGCGGGAGGAGCAGCGGGAAGACGTTTAATCGATAGTAGAGATCCTCCCAAAACTTGCGTTCAGGCACCACGTTTTTTTGAAAAACCGAGCCGATAGAGCTACACTGTAGGTACATTAAAAAAACCCTAACCGAAAAATAGTATTCGGAGAGAGGGGAAAGCGATGAACCGAAAAGCGTTTTTCGCGAGTATACCCTTTGTCGTCATCTATGTTTTGCTGGCTCTGTGTATCGCATCATGCGCGGCGGGGGTTATTCGGGTACAGGGCCGGGCGGATCTGCGGCTCACGATAGCCGTTCCGCCCGCGGCCGAGGCTACCGCTCTTATTTTGAACGATCCCGGCATATCTCGACTTATAGATCCTTCCTCCGCGTCCATCGCCGTGACCGTGGAGCGCGGCGGCGTTACGGTAGCGGAGAAGAGCGTAACCCTAAGCGCATACAACGCCACGGTGGAAGTTACCGTCTCCGATATTCCGGTGGACGACGCGTCCGCGACGGTGACCGTCTCCTGCCTCAATTCTTCGGGCCTTGCCCTCTGCCGGGGATCGACGGACGTCGATATAAACACGGTCGGGACCATTTCCGTCTCCCTCATGCTGGTCCCGACCGAGATCGCCGGACAGACGCTGAACATCGGGGCAATCAACTCGTACGGCCAAAACGGGGCTTTGTCCGCTTCGGCGGGCGGCGCGACGCTCTACCGGATCACCACGACGGATGTCCTCGGAGACTACGCGCTCTCAGCGGGTTTGACCGAAGGGACCGCGACGTTCTACTCAAGCGACGGAACCGTGACGGCGAAGATCGGGGGAACCCCCGAGCAATGGACCGTCCTATCCTTCGGAGGAACCGTCCCCGCGTTCGTACTGTTCGCCGCCCCAGCCTCGGGAGCGCCTTCAACGACTCTGGGCGTTGAGCGCGCGGTGTACGTCACGACTACCGGCTCGGGATCGGGCACGAAAGCCGCGCCCCTTTCGGGAGCCTCCTTTAACACAACCTATGTTACCTACTCAGGCCCGACGCGCTTCCTCCTGGCCGCCGGGGACTACCCGGGGAAATTCGATCTCTTCAACGGCGGGAGCATCTACGGCGGCTTCGATTCCACCTTCACAACCCGGGATCTCGGAACCTATACGACAAGGTTCACCGGCACCTTCTCCGGCACCCCGGATCAGATACTGCGGGCAAACGCCGTCAACTTCGCGGCCTTGGACGGCCTGACCGTCACGCCGAACAGCACCCTGGAAGGCGGAGTAACGGCGTTGGATCACGCCACGATCCGGGTGGTCAATTCCGGTGTGCGCATTTCGGGTTGCACTATCCATACTCCTAGGCAAACACTGGTATTCGGGTTCACGACTGCCGGGAATGTCATCACCGCGCTCTACATTCAGGGACAGGCGGCGGGGATGCCGATTATCGCCATCTGCAACAGTTTTGTGGGACGTGGCCAAAACTGGGCACTCGATTTCAACTCGGGCGGCAGCGACGCGGTTGTCGCCCTAATAATGGTCGCCGCCACGACCGCGGACGTCCTCATCGGCGGCAACGTGCTGGACGGTGGATGGGAGACCGATACGGGAACCAACAGCGCTGTGGAAACCGCGGGCTGCGTCAACGTCGCGTCGAACGGAAAGCAACCCTGGATCGTGGGGAACACCATCGCCGCGGCGGGAGGAGCCACGACGCAGGTTACCTTGAACCTCGCCGCCGTGCGGGGTGGATATTCCCTCAATGGGTACCTCGTCAACAACCTCATCTTCGCCCTCAAGGAATACCAGGCGACAGTCGCTGAAACCAATCTTTTGTATCCCGCGGGCAGCACCAACCAGTTCAACCTGTTGACCTGGAATTATTTGACGACCATGTATCAGGGGGCCCGGAACAGCCTCTATTTCAACACGGTGACTCGAGCCCAGACCGTTACCGCGCTGAACTTGGTCTGGACGAACAACAACGCGACGCAGGCTTCCAACAATTCCGGGAACCCGGTGAACAGCGCCGTTTATACCGACTACAAAGCAACCCTCGATCAACTCTTTGTCGATTTCGACGGGCCGACGGACGATCGGTCCGTCTACGCGGCCCGGGATTATCGGCTCGCGGCGACGGCTCCCGCGGCGGTTCAGACCGGAGGCTTGGACCTTTCGGTCGCGGGGAACCTGCCGTCGGGCTTCCCGGCTATCTTCGTACCGTACATCCGGTACGACAGGGAAGGGAAAGCGCGGACTCCGGGAGCCTGGTCCATTGGGGCGGATCAAGCGGGGAACTAAGCGGCTAGGAGTTCGTCTTCGGCCTGAACAGCCTGAAATCGATGCCGTGCTTCTGCACGCGCAGGGCCATTACGCGTTCGGAAAGGCCAAGTTCACGGGCGGCTTGGGCCATGTTGCCGGCGGAGGCTTTGAGGGCGTCCACGATAAGCTCGCGCTCGACGGTGTCCAAGCGTTCGTCCAGTGTACCGCGGTAGCGGGTACCGGAACTTTCCGCAGTCTGCAGGGTAGGCGGTAAGTGGTAGGTGTGAATGACGCCGTCGTCGGAGAGGATGACGGCTCGCTCGATCACGTTTTCCAATTCCCGGACGTTGCCGGGCCAGTGATAGGCCATAAGGGCGTCGATGGCGGGCGTGGAAATGCGGCGAACGGGGGAATCGTGGAGTTTGGCGTACTTTTCCACAAAATAGTCGGAGAGAAGCAGAATATCCGAGCCCCGTTCGCGTAAGGGCGGGAGGAGCAGCGGGAAGACGTTCAATCGATAGTAGAGGTCTTCGCGGAACTTGCCTTCTTTGACCAGAATTGAAAGGTCGCGGTTGGTCGCGGCGATGAGGCGGATATCGACCGTGAGCGTTTTGTTGCCGCCGACGCGTTCGAACTGGCGGGCCTGCAGGACGCGGAGGAGTTTCGCCTGGATAGGTAGGCTGAGTTCGCCCACCTCGTCCATGAAGAGCGTGCCGCCGTCGGCTTCCTCAAAGCGGCCTATACGGAGGTTGAGGGCACCGGTGAAGGCGCCTTTTTCGTGCCCGAACATCTCGCTTTCCGCCAGGTTTTCGGGTATGGCCGCACAGTTGAAACGGATGTAGGGCTTGTCCTTGCGCGGACTGCCGTAGTGGAGCGCGGCGGCGACCAGTTCCTTGCCCGTGCCGGATTCGCCGAGGATGAGGACGGGGGTGGTCTTGTCGTAGACCTTGGCCATGAAACGGTAGAGGGCCTGCATGGGGTGCGAGTTGCCGACGATGTTTTCCGGTCCGCGCTTCTGGGCTAGTTCTTCCAAAAGGCGACGATTCTCCTCACGCAAGTGAGCGTTCTCTTCTTTTCTGGCAAGATGGAGCTGAACGGCCTGCGCGATCATGGCGGCGACGACGGTGAGCAGCTCGCGGTCTTCCTCCAGACCCGCCGAAGAGGCGTTGGAGAGGTCCACGCTGAGGGTGCCCATAACTTCCCTGCCGAGCTTGACGGGAACGCAGATGAAGGCGAGGCGCGAGGTGTCCTGGTCCTTGCGCGCGCCGGTGCGGTCGAGGAAAGCGGGTTCCTCGGCGATGTTGGGGACAACCAGGGAGTCGCCGGTCTGGACGACGTAGCCGGTGATGCCCTCACCCATGCGGTAGACGCCGCGAGCGCGTTCCTCGTCGGTGAGGCCCCACGCGTTTTCAATAAAAATGGCGCCGGTTTTTCGGTTGAGGATGGAGAGGACGACGCGCTCGGTGCCCGAAAGGTTGTCCACGATGACTTTGACGGCGGCGTCCATGACACCTTCCAAATCTTTCCCCGCGGAAATAGCGCGGGCAAGTTCGTAGAAAAGAGGAAGGACGCAATCGCAGGGTCCCGTCCCGTCGGGACAGCCGCGGGAAGCGGCGCCGAAGCGAGGGGGTTTATTCGGCACGGGTGTAGCCCTCCCGGTCCAGAATGTCGGAGAAGGCGCGCCAGGGATCAGCGGGGGCACCGCGAGACCAGCGTTCACGGACGCGGGAGCGGAGATCCGCGAGGCGGTCGGCGGGAACCGAGCGGCCGACCAGCCGGGCGCAGAGGCCGAGGGCGGCGGCGCCGGAGTGGATGCCGGGGACGAAGGAACGCTCGCGGCCGAAGGCTTCCGGACGCACAAACTCGTAGAGCTCCGGGTCTTTCAGGAGACCGTCCACGTGGATGCCCGACTCGTGGGCGAACGCGGCGGAGCCGACCAACGGTCGGTCGGCAGGAATGGGCCGGTTCGAGGCGTCAGCGACAAGGGAGCAGAGGGCGGGAAGCCGAGTCAAGTCAACGCCGGAATCGATGCCGCAAAAAAGGGGAAGACCGGCGGCGACCTGTTCCAGCGCGGCGTTGCCGGCGCGTTCGCCCAGACCGCCCAGAGTGACGCTGACGGCGCGAGCGCCGCCCCGGACCGCGGCCAGGGTGTTGGCGGTCGCAAGGCCGAGGTCGTTGTGGGCGTGGTATTCCACGGGCGCTCCGATGCTAGGCGTCAATGCCGCCATAGCCTGCTCCGCGGCGAAAGGGTCCTGCCGCCCGACGGTGTCCGCGTAGCGGAGGCGGGTAGCGCCCGACTCTACCGCGACGGAGAAGAGGTCTTCCAGAAAGGGCGTTTCGGCTCGGGAAGCGTCTTCAGCCCCGAAGATAAGCTCAGCGCCGCGGTCGCGGCAATAGGTCAAAACGTTTTTCGCGGTTTCCAACGCGCGTTTTTTCCCCCAGCCGAGCTTTTTCTCCAGCATGAGGTCCGAAGCGGGGAGACTCACGTGGATCACGCGTGCGCCCGCGCGGAAGGAGGCTTCCACGTCGGCGCGTTTCATGCGGTTCCAAGCGATGAGGCGGACCTCGGGAAGTTCGCGGGCCAGGAGGGCGAAGGCGGCCTCGTCCTCAGCTCCCATGGCTGGTATGCCGGCTTCAAGTTCACGGATACCCGCGGCAACGAGGGCGCGGGCGATTTCCAGACGGCAGTCCGAAGGAAAGGCGACTCCCGCGGCTTGTTCGCCGTCGCGAAGGGTACAATCGATGAGGGAAAAGAGGGATGAGTCGGCCAAGGGTGTGCACCTTCCGCGCGCCGCGTTTACTTGAGCACGAACTCTTCCGCGACCGAATCGGCTTCCAGCGCGTCGAGCACCGTATCGATCTGGTCTTCTCCCTCGATCCCGCCGTACCAGGTGTTTTCCGGGTACACAACCATGATGGGGCCTCGGTCGCAGGCTTTGAGGCAGCCGGTCAAGGTGACCGTCACGTCGCTCATGCCGCGATCGGACAGTTCGGTCTCCAAATAACCGAGCAGGCCGTGCGACCCTTTCTTGTGGCAAACGCCCTGCGGCGCGCCGGACGCCCGAAAACTTCCGCAAACGAGAATGTGCTTGTTCGGCTTGGTCATACGTTTCTCCTAAAATAAAAAATGCAAAATATGGATGATTCTATATGTGTGCCGTTGCCCACAAATTCGGTCCTACCGACGTAAAAACCGAACGCTCTCTGGTCCTCGATTCTACGCGCAGCCGCAGCCGCGGGTGGCGCCGCCGGAACAGCCGGAACCGCATCCTGCGCGGCGGCTGAGAAACGACAGATCCTTGCCGGCCGCGATAGCCTCCAAAGCTTCTCCCGCCAGCCCCTCCAGGATTAGCACCTTCAAGCCGCGGTCCTCCAGGATTCGCCGAGGCGGGGCGCCGATGCCCGAAGTCAAAACCATCTCGCAGTCGGAGATTAGATCGGCAAGATCAGTCCAGCGCGCCGGACCGCCGCCTTCTCCGGGAGTCGTACGGATATCGACCGTTTCGTATTCGCCGGATGGTTCGACGCGGAAGATAAAAAGGCGGTCGGCTTCGCCGAGATGACGGTTCACCAAAAGGCCTTCGCGGCTTGCTACGGCGACCAAGGTAGATTCGCCTTGCGGCGCCGAAGGAAGCGGCTCACCGTCGGCAAGGGTTACCGATGCCACGCTTGGCGTATCTTTTTTCCGCGAACGGGGAACGACTGGACGGCCGGCGCCGGGGCAAGCTCCCGAAGCACAGGGCGATTCGATCGAAGCGGTAACCGGTTTCGCGTCATCGTTCATCGAAATATCCTTTCCTAAAAGACCCGCCGCGTCGGCGCGGCATCGCGCGCAGTGAGACAATTGCGGTAAGTAGGCGACCGCGGATTTCCGCGCGCCGGAGACCATTTCCTTGGAGGGTTCGCCCGCGTATTCCAGAGGAGTGCCCTTCACCGGAAGCAGCGGAATCACGTTCATGAACGAGGCACCGCGGGCGGCGGTTTCTCGGGCGATAGCCTCGACCTCTCCCTCGTTCACACCGGGGATGAGAATGGTATTGATCTTGATCACGAGCCCGGCAGCCGCCGCTTCTTCCAAGCCGAGCAACTGACGCTCCAAAAGAAGAAAAGCGGCCTCCACGCCGGTACGCGCGCGGCCGTCAAGCCGGATCCAGGAATAGATCCGCCGACCGACTTCGGGATCAATCGCGTTAACGGTGACGGTGAGATGCGATACGCCAAGGTCGGCAAGTTCAGCGGCGTGTCCGGGGAGACAGAGTCCATTTGTCGCCAAGCACAGAGCAAGGTCGGAGTGCTTTTCACGCACGAGACGAAAGGTCTCAAATGTTTCCTTGGCGTTGGCCAGCGGATCTCCGGGTCCGGCGATGCCGACGACTTTCAGGTTCGGCAGGCGTTCGCGGATACGGTCCACCCTCTCCAACGCTTCGTTGGGCGATAAAAGGGAGGCGGTCACGCCGGGGCGGCTCTCGTTGACGCAATCGAAGCTGCGGTCGCAGAAACGACACTGCACGTTGCAACGCGGCGCGACCGGCAAATGCAACCGGGAAACCGAGGTCTTGTGCGCGCTGTCGTAACAGGGATGCTCAATCGCGGTAAACTCAGGTTTCGGGCCAACGGGTATCGGGCCGGATCTTTCAATAATAGGTGTAACCGACATAGCTGTCCTCCTGCCTGCGTTCGATAAGAGCGTTCACGATTCGATCGAATAGTTCTTGGGAGCCCCCATAACCGAGGGTCCGCAATCTCTGGCCGCCGAAGCGGTCGTGCACCGGAAAACCAACGCGCACCAACGGGACGTCCAGTTTCTTCGCCGTCTTATAACCCTTGCTGTTGCCGATCACGAGATCGATACTCTCACCATTCGCCGCCGACGCGCGGGCAGCGGCTTCGGCCTGCGCGAAGTCCCGGCCTTCGCCTTCGGGAAAGAGAGGGATCATGCCGATCTCCCTAAGGAAAGCCGCCAAGGCTTCCGAAAAATCCGGGTCGCCGTAGAGAAGCGCGCGCTTTCCGAAAACGTATTTATGCCCGTCCACTAATGAATCCAGGAGCCGCGCTCGTTCGGCTTCTATCGACCGAGGCATCGGCTTACCGGAAATTTCCGCCAGCGCGTCCATAAAGGCGTCGGTGGCTTGTATCCCGACCGGTAGGGAAAAAGCGCGGCGCGGAACGCCGTGAGCTTCTTCCAGGTATGCGGCGGCGGAGAGCTCGGGAGACAGAGTCGCGCCGAACTCAAGTGAAGCGGCGGCGTGCCGCATCAGACGAAGAGAGGCGACCGGCGTACCGCCTTCGGGCAGGAGGCGATGCGCCTTCCAGGGCCCACCATCCAGCGTGTCCGAGTAGTCGGTGGCGAAAATCGCGTCCAGGTTGAAGGCGGCGATATCCGCCTTGATGCCGCGGATGTCCGTGGGGGAAATCATCGCCGTGAACACGGCGATCGCCGGCACGGAAAGAAAGGATGCGGAGTCCGGTTCGGCGGAGAAGGAGGAGAAAAGCGCCTTGCCGAACTCCGCACCCGGAGGTGACTTGTTGATGCGCGGATTTGTCGCCTCCGCGAGCGCGCGCAGCGCGGCGCGGAAACCTTCGCGGTGGCTGCCGCGGTAACTCGGGGTCGATACCGCGACGATGAGGGGTGCGTCGGCGCCGTTGCCGACCGCCGCGCCGAATTCCGCGGACTTTCCGTCCACGAGCCCCAGCGCGCGCCGTACCGCGGCGGCATCCTCGCCGATCGTCTCGGCCAGACAGGTGGTGGCGACGCCGACCAGGGCGGGCTTGTATTCCTTGACTACGTTCGCCAGCGCGATCCGCAGATTGGCGGCGCCGCCGAAGACGGCGCTCTCTTCGGTAAAACTGGAGCTGGCGACGTCCAGAGGCTCGCGAAAATGGGAGATTGTGTAGCGCCTGATATAGGTGGCGCAGCCCTGCGAACCGTGGAGCAGCGTCATGCCCCGCTCAATCCCGGCGAACACTATGGTGGCGCCCAGCGGCGAGCAGACGACGCAGGCGTTCCGCGTCACTTCAAACTGTTCGGTCGCGGCGGCGGGACCGGAAGTCGCGCCGCTCGCTTTCTCCGCATCGATTCGCGCGCTCATTTTACAGCCCTCCTTTCCCTTTCGCGTTCGAGCAATTTCCAAACGGGACTCGTCGCGGAGGCGTGTACCTCCCGCGCGAAATTGATCATCC
>Ga0172379_10003750_pt1 | contig 23642 bp, 14 predicted proteins | sample GrowelOW334metaG_FD_119756 | JGI IMG/M metagenome (GOLD analysis project Ga0172379, IMG submission 119756) | Groundwater microbial communities from an aquifer near a municipal landfill in Southern Ontario, Canada - Groundwater well OW334 metaG | ecosystem: Environmental > Aquatic > Deep...
CCTCTTATGCTCAAATCCTGTATTCTCTTCCTGCTAATTAAACTTAAAAATATATGGAAATTATATGGAAAGGAAACTCATCTTTTGAAGTAAAAGGTAAAAATGCGTCCGTGGCTGTCGACAGCGGAGAAATAGGCGTTTTGGAGTCAGGAAAATCTTTCACATGGCCCGGAGAATATGAAGTGAAAGGAGTTCCTATTTCTACAATTACCGCTTGGACAAAAAGCAAATCAAAAGAAGAGACGGAAGGCGCAAAAGGCGATGAGACCTTGATTATTGACTTTGTTGTTGATGGAATAAGGTGTTGTCATCTTGGAAAATTGGGACATATTTTGCCAAGTGATGTTGTTAATAAAATCGGAGACGTTGACGTTTTAATGATTGAATTTGGAGCCGGAACGAATCTTGATAATAAAAAAGCTATCGAAATTATTGAGTCTATAGAGCCAAGATCTGTTCTTGCTATGGGTAAGAATGCAAACGCTGTCGCATTTAAAGAAATCGGAGCGGAAGGTGTCGTTCCTCAAAATAAATTTGTGATAAAGAGCCAATCAGAGCTTCCTGAAGATAAAAGGGTTTACGTTTTGCTTTCAAACGACTAAAGTACGGTGCCTACTTGCTCTCGTAGTTTAATGGATAGAACTGGGGTTTCCTAAACCCTCAATGCAGGTTCGATTCCTGCCGAGGGCACCATGAAGTTGCTAAGAAAAACATTATATGTCTTTTAAAGACATTCCTGTCAGTTTCATGTATGGCTGAAGCTGTTTTTTTAATAATGCTTTCTGTGAAGGTTTTTTTGCTTTTTTGAATTTTCTAAGCAAAATTGCAAATTTGTGATGATCGTAAACAAACAAACACATCAACGGCTGACTGTTTCCAAAAACCACCGCCGGATGATTTTTTATTGTTGAAAAAAGTATAATGACAACAAATGCCCAAAAGACAGGAAGGTCTAGATAATGAGGAAAAACGAAAGTTGATTCAAACAATAAAACGAACTTAAAAATATATGTGTAAAAAATGAACACTAAAAAAAACCAAAAAATAGAATGTAAAATATCCACTTTTCCTCCAAGATTAAACTTCGATTCTGAATAATCCCAAAGTTTTATTCTTAGAAGATATTCACTGAAAATTCCAGAGATATATTCCAAAAAAACCATCATAATGCTTCCTATAAAAATCGCCAAAAGCGGATCTACATCTCCCGTTGTTTTAAAATACAAAGAAAGAGAAAGCCCACCAAGCCCGTATATCGGTCTTATTGGAATCCATCTGAGATATCCGCCGAATAAAAATTGTCCGTCAAGAACAAGTCGGTAAATTGAATCCAGAAGCCATCCGACAAATCCGAAGAATAAAAATTCTATGATATATGCTGTTAGCATAGGGCTATTTTACATAGAAAACGGCTTAAGAGAAATATCTATTTTTAATTGTGGCTTATTTTTGCTAATATTGCCTTTGCAAATAACAAAATTATTATGTCAAAAATTAAAAAAATTGTAGCCAGAGAAGTTTTGGATTCGAGGGGAATTCCTACTATTGAAGTTGAAGTTTTTACTGAAAACGGTTTTGGTCGCGCGATAGTTCCGAGTGGTGCTTCCACTGGAATACATGAGGCACTTGAGCTTCGTGACGGGGATAAGAAAAGATATATGGGAAAAGGCGTTCTGAATGCTGTAAAAAATGTTTCGATTATTGCTGAGGCTTTGATTGGAATGGAAAGCTACAACCAAAAAGAAATTGATAAAAAAATGATTGAGATGGATGGTACTGAGAATAAAAGCAAGCTTGGTGCGAATGCTATTTTGGCAGTTTCTTTGGCCGTTTTGAGAGCATCTGCGAATGAGAAAAATTTGTATTTGTACGAATATATAAATCCTAAATCGGTTACTTTGCCTGTTCCGATGATGAATATTATTAACGGTGGAAAGCACGCGGATAGCGGCTTGGACATTCAAGAATTTATGATTATGCCTGTCGGTGCGGAAAAATTTTCAGAGGCTTTAAGAATGGGCGTTGAAGTTTTTAATGCACTAAAAAGTTTACTGAAAGATGCAGGATTTTCTGTGGCTGTCGGTGACGAAGGAGGTTTTGCTCCAAAACTTTCAGGGAATGAAGAAGCACTTGATTATATTGTGAAGGCTATTGAAAAGGCTGGATACAAGCCATGGAAAGATATCATGATTGCTTTGGACTGCGCGGCAAGTGAGTTTTATGATAAAGAAAAAAATATTTATAAAATAAAAGTTAATGGAATTTATCAAGAACTTTCAAGTGCTGATTTGGTTGGATTTTATGACGTACTTTTAAGAAAATATCCAATCGTTTCTATCGAAGATTCTCACAGTGAAGATGATTTTGATGGTTTTCAAAAAATGATGAAAGCCACGGATGGAGGTATTCAACTTGTTGGAGACGATCTTTTTGTAACAAACGTAAAAAGGCTTAAAGAAGGTATTTCTAAAGGACTCGCAAATTCCGTTTTAATAAAATTAAATCAAATTGGGACTTACAGCGAAACTATTTCCGCAATAAAAATGGCGAAAGATGTGGGATGGACTGCTGTTGTTTCACATAGAAGCGGAGAAACCGAAGACACTACAATTGCCGACTTGGTTGTAGGCATGGAAACAGGATTTATAAAAACAGGTTCTCTTTCAAGGACTGAAAGAATTTGTAAATATAATCAACTTCTTCGAATAGAAGAGCGTCTTGGAGAAAAAGCAGTTTTTGCAGGAGGGAAGGCGTTTTATAATTTGAAAAACTTATCTAAAAAATAATATGTTACCCGAAATAAAAAAATCATTGGTTGAAAAACTTTTACCAAGAAGAGACGCTAAATCTCACAAGGGACAGAATGGAAAAGTTTTGATTGTCGGTGGAAGTCTTGAGTTTAGTGGAGCGCCGATTTTGGCTGGCCTTGGCGCACTTTACAGTGGCGCTGACATTGTTTATTTATATGTTCCATCTTGTAATTTTGATGTGACACGAAGTATGTATCCGGATTTTATTGTGAAAAAATTTGACGGAGAATTTTTGCAAGAAAAAGACAGTGATGAAATTATTTCTTTTGGAAAAAAATGTGACAGTATTCTTATCGGACCCGGAATTGGAACGCAGGAAGAAAGTCAGGAAGCCGTCGTAAAGATTTTGCAAGAATTACACATACCAACAGTTCTTGATGCAGAAGCTATTTCCGCGTTAAAAAAAATTGGAAAATTTCCTTTGCAACAAAACATAGTAATCACTCCTCATGCGCGCGAATTTCAAAATCTTGTGGATAAAGATGTTGTTATAGACGAGCAAGATTCAAAGTCTGTAATTTTGCTTAGATCTATTTCCATGGATTTAAAAATCAATGTTTTATTAAAAGGTCCTGCCGATTATGTTTCATCTGAAGAAGGTCATGTGGAAATAAATCGCACAGGAAATGCCGGAATGACAGTCGGTGGAAGCGGGGATGTTTTGAGCGGAGTTGTTGCGACTTTTTTGGCTCAGGGATCAGAAGGGTTTGATGCGGCTCGAGCCGCGGCTTTTGTCGTAGGCGATAGCGGTGACACTATGAAAAAAACAAAAGGTTGGTATTTTTCAGCAAGCGATATAGCAATGGCAATTCCGTTTTGTTTGAATAAATTTTTGTAAAATTATTTTTCGTATTTCGATTTTTTGCCGAAGTATTTTGACATTTGTTTTGATGAAGATTTTTTGCGTTTCATTATTTCCGCACGTTTTTTTAGAGTGCTCGGAAGGAGCTTTAAGAAGCCGTAAAAACTCCCCCACAGATATGGTTCAAAAATCCTTATGTATCCAAACATCAGAATTTTTTTGCCGACAATGTGAAAAAAATCTTTGAAAAAATTTGCAGGAATTTCATTTTTTATTTCCATCAAAAGTTGATTTCTGAAAGAATATTTTTTTTGAAATTTACTCAATTTTTTTCTATTTTCCATTACTTCCGCAGTCGTAAATCTTTTGGCAATTCCTGTCCCTCTTCCGTGATATGCAATTGCTTTCGGATAAAATAAATTTTTCCATCCAAATAATAAAAATCTCCAAGAAAGATCTACGTCTTCTTTGTACATAAAGAAATTTTCATCAAAATATTCATCGCCGATTTTCACGTCCTCAAGCGCATTTCTGCGATATAGAGGGCATGCTCCTGATATACCGAAAACTTCTTGTTCTTCATCAAACTGACCTTTGTCTTCCACCCCTTGTCCATCATCAATCACCCGTCTGCTTTTGTATGCAAAAAGTCCGACGGTGTCTATAATGTTTGTAGGTTTTTGATTTGTAAAATCATATTTATAAACTTTTCCCGTGATAGATGCGACTGAAGTATCTTTCTCAATTCTTTCTACAATTTTTTCAAAATATTCCGGCGTGTAAATAATGTCCGGATTTGTTATTACCAAAAAATCCGCGCCATTTTCCATCGCAATTTTTATTCCTTGATTAGCCGCTTTTGCATAACCAAGATTTTCCGCGTTATCAACAATCATTAAAGATTTGTTGTTTCTTGTTTCGGGACTGTGTGAGTATGCGTCACGAACAAATTCAATTCCTTCTCTTTCCGGAGAATTATTATCTATAAAAATAACTTCAATATTTTCGTAAGTTTGATTAAAAATTGCGTCCAGACATGTTTTTAGGAAGTGCGGAGTGTTGTAGTGAACTATAATTACTGATATTTTTGGCTTATTCATCGTGATTTTCAAAAAATTGACTTTGCTTTTGTTTTCTTTTAAGGTATATTTGTTCGGCAATAGTTTACTTATATATTTTCGCGATGTCTACATATCTTTTTACATCCGAATCGGTCACAGAAGGGCATCCTGATAAGATTGCAGACCAGATTTCCGACGCCATTTTGGATGATTTGCTAAGACAGGATCCCACAAGCAGAGTCGCATGCGAGACAATGGTTTCGACAGGGCTTGTGCTTGTTGCAGGGGAAATTCGCACGAAAGGGTATGCTGATATTGCAAAAATAGTTAGAAATACAATAAAAGATATTGGTTATACAGATGCCACTTATGGCTTTGATTACAAGGCTTGCAGTGTTCTTACCGCTATCGATGAACAAAGTTCCGATATCGCTCTTGGTGTTGATACAGGCGGAGCAGGTGATCAAGGAATGATGTTCGGATTTGCGTGTGATGAGACTCCGGAGCTTATGCCTATGCCAATAATGCTTGCTCACAAACTTGCGATGAAGCTTGCTGAAATGAGAAAGAAAAATATTCTTCCATATTTAAGACCTGACGGGAAAACGCAAGTTACAGTGGAATATGATGGATACAAGCCAATTCGAATAGATACTATCGTTGTTTCAACGCAACATGGACCTGAAGTTTCACAAGCAAAGATCAAAAAAGATGTAATTGAATATGTTATAAAACCTGTTTGCGGAAAACTTTTAGATGGCAAAACTAAATATCACGTAAATCCGACCGGAAGATTTATCATTGGGGGACCTCCCGGAGACAGCGGACTTACCGGACGAAAAATAATTGTGGATACTTATGGCGGAATGGCGAGACATGGCGGAGGCTGTTTTTCTGGCAAGGATCCGACTAAAGTCGATAGAAGCGGTGCATACATGGGAAGATATGTCGCGAAAAATGTTGTGGCAAGCGGACTTTGCAAAAGATGCGAAATACAGGTTGCTTATGCGATTGGAGTGAAAGAGCCTGTAAGTATTTTTGTGGACACTTTTGGGACTGGAGCGATTAAAAACGGTAAAAAAATAACTGACGCGGAAATTGCGAAGATTATAAAAAAGAATTTTGATTTTTCTCCGCAGGGAATCATAAAGACTTTGGATTTGAAACGCCCTATTTACAAGAAAACAGCCGCTTACGGGCATTTTGGTAGAACAGGTGAGGGTTTTACTTGGGAGAAAACTGACAGGGCAGAGAGGCTCAAAAAATCAGTTTAAATTTTTGAGAGCTCAGGCGCCGGTTGCAAGAATCTTTTAAGGTCTTGAAGTTTTTTGTTGTGACCAAAGGCTAGTTTCCCTTATAAAAAATTTCACGACGCCTGATAGCAATGATGTTTTACCATGCCGACATTAAGGAATTGTTAAATTTTCTTAAAATTTTTATAAAATTATTTTTAGGTGTTTTGTTGCAGATTTAGTATTCATTTGGTATAATTAAGTTAGTAGTGGATAGACCCTCCCAATAAATGAGGCTTTCGAACCACTGCTTTTTTTGTTTTAGAGATAGACTATTGGCTCACAACTATTAATTGTTGCCTTGTTGTTTTTTTTAGTATCTTCCAATTCAAATACCCTCAAAATTCTCAATTTAGCTCCGCTGGAAGTTTCTTTTTTATCTTTTTTGAATACAGTAATGCCGAGTAAAATATCTGCAAGCTGTATAAGATCGTGAGCTCTACTGTCTATCCGAAAACATCTCGATAGATTGCAGGAATTACGAACTTTTTCTTCGAACCTGTATCCTGAAGTCGTAGTAAATGTGTCTAAAAAGAAAACAGAATTTGAATTTTGAACGCCGGCCAGTGTCTCTATTTTTATCCGTGTCAACTTGTCAAAAAAATAACGAATAGAGTCGTGATGATTATTTAAAAATGGCGTATTGAAAAACATTATCGGCAAAGGACCTTTTCTCCAGTGATAGAAAAATTGTTTAACAAAAGCGCTTGCTATAAACGATCTCATGAGATTAAGAGATGACCATTTCACTTCTCTAATTTGCCTGTGAGTGAGTTTTATTTGCTCTATTCTTTCTCTTATGTCCAATTTTAGAGAATCAATTCTTTCTTTATGGAATTCATTAGCCTCTTCTTTTACCCTGAATAAAGCTTGCGTAAGTGCCGGTGTCAATGTTTTTTCCATGCACAATATCCCGATGCGTTTTGACCGCATATCTTCATCCATAAAAAAATCAAATTCAGTAAATTTATTTTGCATATGAACTTGTTTTACTATGCCGACATTAAGGAATTGTTAAATTTTCTTAAAATTTTTATAAAAAATATTCCAACAAAAAACCCCTCCAAAAAAAATGAGGGGTTTCATTTAAATTCGATTTTTATTTTACGCCAAGAATTTCGCCGAACATGTAATACAAAATTTCTGCCGCATTACCACGAGTGATTGTGGCGTTTGCATAAAAACATGTTCCTTTTCTACATTCTGTTCCGGTGATAAAGCCTTTTGCGCTTGCTACTGCAACGTCCTTTGCATACCAAGCATCTGCGCTTACGTCTGAAAATGTCACTCCTGCAGTTTCTTCAAGAATTTTTATTTCAGCTCTTTCTTCTTCTGTTATTAATAATTTATAAACATTCATCGCAAATCTCAAAAATTCCGCTTTGTTTGCATACATCTCCGGTACGTATGAGCTAACTTTGTCGCTTACAAATTTCATATCTTTCATTTCTTTGACATATCCTGCGTACCATTCATCCTTTGGAACGTCTAAATATGGATCCTCTGCAGGAGCATAAGGAGGCTCCGGTAAGCCTAAAATGCGATATAGCACCGTCGCCACTTCGGAACGTTTTATGCTGACGTCCGGTTGAACTGTACCGTCTGCATTTCCCTTAAAAATTCCGGCCGTTATCATCGCTTCGATAAAAAATCTGTCAGGTGATTCTGCTAAGGCTTCATCATCTTTAATAATGACTTCTTTACCAGTTATGTCGACAATTGTAACCGTTGTTGTGTCCACCGGAACTGTTGGAGTTATTGGTTCGGTAGTAGGTTCTGTTGTTGGGGTTGTTGGTTCTGTGCTCGGCTCTGTTGTTGGAGTAGTCGGTTCTGTCGGGGTTATTGGAGCAACAGGCTCCGTTGGAGTTACCGGCTCTGATGCTGGTGTTCCCGAACCACTTTCCCCTCCTCCTTCGCCGCCGCCAGCTCCGGCAAGCAACCAATTTGTTTCAGAACTTGGTACTGAAACATTTCCCGCGATATCAATTGCGTAGATCTTACTAAAATAGTTGTTGTCCAATGTAAGCCCTGTGATTGTAGATGATGATGTTGTTCTTGTTAAAAGGTTTGAATCATTTGTGCTTGTCCAGAGACTGCTTGATAAACTTACTCCTGTGGATGTCGCATATCCGAGCATATATCTTGAAAAATCAGCTAGAGCGCCATGAGATGTCCACACAAGTGTCGTACTTGTACCGCTACTATTTGGAGAACCAAACCCTGTTATTTGGCTTGGTGGTGTTGCATCCCACGCCGTCCCGACCGAAACTGTTACACCCGCTGTTGGAGCTACTGCCCCCAAAGCTACTGCATCTTTGATGTAATTTGCGTCGTAAGTTACCGCTAAAGTTTCTGCTCCTGAAGGTGCAACGCTTCCTGCGGAAAAGAATGAGCCTGCGGTATCATTAAATGTTAATGTTATTATTTTTGAAGTTCCATCGAGAGCTATTGTGTTCGCCGCAGTAGCTTTATTTTTGAAATCTACTGTTCCATTTAGCCATGACAAAAGACCGGTAATTGTCTTTGCGGTTGTCATATCTCCAAGACTCGTGGTACTTGGACCTTCATTTCCCGCCAAAATTTGTGTGATACCTCCTACTGTATATACTGTTAAAGCTTCAGAATAGGTAAGAGTTAAATTGTTTTGATTTGCCGCTTTGCTCCATTGTGCCGTCAAAAGAACGGGGGTCGCTCCGTCCACTTCAACCCCTTCCGCTGTATTTATTGCTCCATCTGATGCAGAATTTAAAGGATTTCCCGCGCGATCGGTTATCGGAGTAGTTACTCCTGAATATGTAAAATCCCCATTTGTCGCGGCCGTTCCCGTTGTCGCGGTGTCTGCTGTTCTATTAAAAGTCATCGTCTCGTCATTTGCGTCCCCTGTAGAAAATGTACCTACACCTAATGCAAGAGACCCATCTGCCGGAGTAAAATTTGCATCTTTCATGTCTGAATTAAAGACAAGAGTCGCTTTATCAATTTTTCCGTTTATAAGACCTGCTCCTTCTGAAATTGTTATTGATGTCAGTGTAGGTTGTACAATATCCCATGTTGATGATGACGTAATTGTGGATTGAATTGTTGTTGTTTCTATGGAATTTCCTGTCGGTGCAACTCCGTTTGGCTCCAAATCTCTTATCCTGTCTGTCGCATCGGCCGTACTTGGAGTAAATATACCTGATGGTTCTGTCGGACCGCCGACTCCAATAAATCCTCCGTCTTCACCTGCAAGATATACATAAACTGTTTTCTGATCTGCACTTAACGCTACGGTATTTTTGGTGGTGTTTGAAGAAATATCTCCCCCTGTTGCAAACGCTCCAAGTCCTGTTACTGTTCCTGCAAGAGTATAATCCCCCAATGTTGCTGTGCTTGCTGAGCTTTCGGATGGAGAATCCAATGCGCCAAATTTTATTTTTTCACTATACTGAAGAGCGATTGTATTTACCCCGTCTGTAACTGTTTTTGTGACACTTAGAATTGTGGGTCTTGTGTTGTCTGTGGCATCTATTGTTGTTACATCCATGCTTCTTCCCCATGGATCATAAAGCGAAGTTGCGTCGGCTCTTTCGATTGTATCAACTGTTGCCGTCGTAATATCTGCCACCAAGAAAGCTGAACTTAAGCCCAGCATAGCCCATTTATTGTCCGTTGTTTGCATTGCTGAAGATAATGTTTTTCCTCCTCCTCCGGTGTCTGTAAACAAAAAATCGCTTGTCGCAACATCAGCATCCATATCAGGTATTGCGGCATTAAACGCCGGATAAGTAAATCTGACAAGAGCGTTTGTACATCCCACGCATGCTTCTAACGATGGACCTAAATCAAATGCAGGATGAATGGATTCATATGTCAAACTTGCCGCTACCTCTGCCAATGAAGTTGCCGCTCCGACCGCTGATGCATTCCCAAGTGCATCGTATACAGAGGCACCACCTGCAAAATTAACTGTGTCCGCGACATCTCCAGCCACTGCCGATACATCACATTTGTCTATTATGAAATCAGCTCCTACGTACTTTACGGCATTATTTGTAAAAGAAGTACACCCTGCTCCATTTCCGTTCGTCAAAGTAATATCATTGTAATCTATCGCATCTCCTGCAATTGCATCTCCAAAAACCTGTTCGTTTAGAGTTATTAAAACGTAACTGTTCGTTGTGAAAAATTTTGCTGTTTGTATTACTGGCCCTGTTGTGTCTGAAGCTAAAGATTCTGTCTTTTCGCTTAATGCTCCTCCAACTGTGAAAATGCTGTTTGCTTTTGCCGCGATTGTACATGAAGTTTCGTCTGCACCAGCCGCGCCGGCAATTGTTAAAAGCGTGTATGTATCCCCTGGTGATGGAGCTCTATCGGACGATATCGTGGGGCTACCTGAGAAAACACAAGTTCCTCCAAGCTGAAAATCAGTTATCTGAACGGCTGTAGTAAGCGCGCTATCCCCCCAAACAGGCACATTGAAATTTACCATTATTTTTGCAACTCCTGTTTTGTATGTTGCCGAGGAAATTTCAGGAGTTGTGCCGGCAGATGCCGTAATAGATGTGGCAAGGTATAGAGCAGTCGAGAAGGCCACAACAGCAAAAATCTTTAATTTTGAGAAAGATTGCATGGGATTGAGGTTTTATTTATGCACGTTTTTCGTGTTTGTGCAATTTTACACCTAAAGGCTTGTGTAGTTAAATTTGTGTGTGGGAATTTTGTTGACAGAAATCTTGGGTGTGGGGAAAATTTTATTGTTTTCGCCCATTTTCCAACCGCAAAAAATTCTCCCGACTAGATACAGGCTTTCCAGTTTGTTTTTCTATATCTCTTTTCGTCCTTCCGGCAATTTGTCCTCCATCGTGCGCATCTGCTAGCAATGGTCCAAAGCCAAAAGAATCTCTCACTTTATGAATTTCTGTAGTCGTTGATTCCGCAAGCATCATTAGAACAAGTTCTATGTCACTCATGTGATCGCGCAAATTTTGAGTGGTGATCCCTTTAAAATTCTTATATTTAGGCACCGTCATTTCAAAAGTTCCAGACATTATTTCATTCGTCAAAATAGCATAGATTTTATGGTCGCCGGCACCTCTTTTATCCCATTCCTCTGTCAAATTTTGCCTTATTGCAACGCTTCTCATTCGTTTTTCAATCCACTTTTTCGGATAGCCTTTTTGCTCATAAATTGCCTTCATCCTCTCCATTACAAGTGCAGGGTTTTTTATTTCATCGAGCCTTTCTCCTCCGATTTTTGCCAGCCACATCTTAAAAGGCTCCGCTTTTGGTGAAGGGATCGACTGAATTATTCGGAGGATTCCTTCTCTGTTTGAACAATCGGTGAGGTATTTTTTCCTATCGCTAGATTCTACCTTCAGTTGTCGACAAAATGTCGACAACTGACCACCCTCATCAATTTCAATTCTAGTTTTCATCCTATACCAATAATCCCTAGCATTTAAACTATCAGTCAAAACTCCAACGATATCCACAACCGAAAACCACCACTCCCCCTTATGCCAGTCACGGCGAATATATTTATTCTCGAAAATTGCTAAGCTTTTTTTATTTTCCATAAATTTAAAAATTAAAAAAATATGGCTTATTTAAGCCACTCTAGCAAATTGACATTAAGGAATCGTTAAATTTTCTTAAAATTTTTATAAAAAAAAGACCCTCCGGTTAGGGAAGGTCTTTTGATTGGTCGTGTGTTCTCTTTACAATTCTACTTGTAACATTTTGCCGAACATATTGAATAGGATTTGTGTAGATTCTGCTCTTGTGATGCTTGCTGTAGCATCGAAGCATTTGCCTTCTCCACATGTTTTTCCGCCGATAAATCCTTTTTCTGTTGCAGCTGTTACTGTAGATGAATACCAAGCGCTTGTATCTAGATCTGTGTATGCTGTTGTTTGTGGGCCTACTTTTAAGGCTTCAACCTCAGCTTTTGTTGTGTCGTCAGCAAGATATGAATATAGGTTCATCGCTAGTGTTAGGAATTCCGCTCTATTGATTTCGCTTGCTGGTTTGTATGTTCCGTCCGGATTTCCGTTTACAACTTCTCTGTCTTTTAATTCAGAAACATATCCTGCGTACCATTCTGTTATTGCAACGTCTGAGAATGGTGTCATCTCAGGTGCAGTAGGTTCCTCAAGCCCCATTATTCTATATAGAAGAGCTGATGCCTCTGCGCGATTTAGGCTTGAGTCAGGCTTGAATGTGCCGTCTGCATTTCCTTCAACCACTCCTGCTTTTACCATCGCCTCAACTACATCTTTTGCCCAGTGTGTTGCAGGAAGATCTGTAAGAGTTATGATTTCTCCTGTTTTTGTTTCTACTGTTGTTGGTTCAATTGGTGGTTCTGTTGTGTCGGTTGTTGTTGTGGTAGTCGTTGTTGTTACTTCTGTGGTAGTCGTTGTTGCTGGCGTTGTAGTTGTGGCAGGTGTAGTTGTAGTTGTTGTTGTCGTTGTGCTTGAAGAATCGTCGCCACTATAGCTTGCTCCCGTTATAGTGTCTGCCGTTACTGCTGCATTTGTTTCGATATTAGTTCCCGCCGCTATTTGTGTCGTGATTGTATATGTTCCACTTACTCCATTCGCACTTGGTGGCATTATTCCATTTGAAAGTGCCAATACTTTTGCTCCTGCTGTTGATGCTGTTCCTCCTGTTTGAGTAAATGTTACAACTTGTCCTGAAACTGTTGCTGTCCATGTTCCATCAAGTCCTGAAAGATCCGTAGCTGTTCTACCACTTGCTCCCGCTACGCTCCACCCTGTTGGATATGTTACAACAATTTTTCCTAAATTTGGGATTGTTGTTGATGTTGTGAAAGAAATAGTATTTTTGCTTTCAACTCCTGATATCAATGACTGAGGTTCGACGTTTGTTCCTGTAAGCGCTCCGACTGTTGTTGTTGTGACCGCTACGCTTGTATCTGCCGAAATATCCTTAAGACTATTTGAGAAATCATTAACGGCTAAATCGGTTATATCCGACGCCGTTGATGTGTGCGCATACATAGCAGTAAAATCCGTAGTAGCAGTCATAACAATGTTTTTACCCGATCCTGCCGTAATAGCTCCTGTTGCCGTACACGTAACTACGCTTGTTCCATTAACTCCTGCACATGTAAACGTACCTACTCCATCAAAATTTTCTGAAGTTACAAGGATTGCTCCTGTTGGGACGTTAATCCATGCTGGCATTGTCATTGTTATAGTGTCGCTGACAGCCAAATCAAGACCGGTGCTTAGTAATAGAGTTACTGTTCCTTCTCCATTCACTACTGCGTTTGCAAATGTTACGCTTGCGTTAGCGGCCGAAGCGGTTGTGACACCCAAAGTTGTATTAATTCCTGTATTCGCAGCAGATGCAGCTACGTCTGCTCCTCCTGCTCCTGCTGAGTTTTGTTCTATTAACACTGCTAGATTTTGCGCAGTGTCTGCATACAATGGAGTGATAGTGTTTACTTCAAGAAGTATTGTTTCAAGAGTTGCTGCTTGTGCTCCAGTTAGAGTAATTGTTACAACTTGATCTGCAACTGTTACATTCACGTTGTTGTCCAGCCCTATAGTAGCGGCAAGAACTCCATTGTTTGGAGTCGTCATCGTTGCAAGATTGTAGTTGCTAGGGAATGTAAGTTTTATTGTATCTGTAGCCGCTAAGACTGTTGGAAATGTTAGAGTCACCGCTACTTGCCCAGTGCTATCTCCGACTATAGCGACTGATGATGCGTCAGCGGCTAGCGCTGTCAATGATGTTGCGGCTGTTCCATCTGTCAAAGTTGCAGATGCAACTATAGCAATATCAGCAGTTGCGACTCCGCCATTCTCCATTTCAAAAACAGTTATGTCTGTTGTTCCGGCGTATCTGGTGGTAATTCCGTTTGTTGTCCCTATTATTAACGTTCCCGATGTTGGTGATGTCCCACTCGCTACCGTACATGTCATAGTCTGTGACGAATCTTCACAACTGAAAACTGCACTACCGCCACTAACAAATGTTCCCGTTGGTACCGTTGCGTTTAATGCGGAGATATCAACGTAAGCTGGGAAAGTTATGTCTATTGTGTCACCTGTATCTAATCCAAATGGAACCGCTGATAAGGTTATCGTTGTGGCTCCTGCTACTCCAACTACTGAATTTGTACTGAGAGCTACTGTTGCAGTTGAGGCTGCTGCCGATACAGTAACAGTGTCTGTACCTGATGGATTTGTATCTGCTGCCGCTGTAGTTCCCGCGAATGTGAAAGTGGTTGGTGCGAGTATATATGTAGGCGAAGCTGCTGCTGTTATTAAAATACGAACAGTAGAGCCTGTGGTTCCTGCCCAATTTCCAGCTACTGCCCCCCATTTAATTTGTATTGTCCTTCCAGCTGTCGAGTATTGTCCGTTCCCAAGCCCCGAATCTATTTGTGTTTCGGTTACACCGTCGTTGGCTGCGTCCAAGTCCACTTCTGCTGTGTATGTTAAGGCTGACCATTCAGGGTAATTTGCAGGTAATGCAAGAGTTAGAGTGTCTCCTTCCGCCCAAGTTTGCTGATTGGCTGCTAATCCGGAATCTATCGTATATTCTATTTCATATGATTGTGCCGTTCCTACCGTAGCCGTTGCTTCTGTTACTGCGTAAGTACTTGCCGCGAATGCGCTTCCTGCGCTTGCAATCAGGAAAAGTCCTGTCGAAAGCAAGAGGTTCTGAATAATCTTTTTGATATTCATGTTTTGTTAAGTTAAAAATATTTAAATTTGAGAATTTTTTTCTCTATGTGAAATAGTAGTACGATATGCACTTAAACGCAAAAGTAGTTTGGAGGTTTTGTTTGACAAAAGTGGGGATGCTTTTTTGCTTATCTTGCAAGTAAATTTAATATCTCCACTATTTCTTTTCTTGTCATAAGGTGGCTTGGATCTAAATTTGTTGAATTTTGGTCCACAGTGTCTTTCAAGTATTGCGCATATGGCAGGTACCAAGCGTTGTTTTGATTAATCGGGGTGTCTTCGTATGGAGCAAATGAAACTAGCCCTGTTTCGGCTTTTAAAGCTTTTAGAATTATTTTTATTGCTTCTGCCTTGTTTACTGTTTGTGCAGGCTTGAAAGTACCGTTTGGATAGCCGTCTATTATTCCGAGAGTTTTTGCAGTGTAGATGTAGTTTGAATACCACTCGTCTTGGGGAACGTCTGAGAAAATCGGTTCGTTTTTTGCCGGAGACATTAGTTCTATGTTCGCATACAAAAGTGCTATTTTTAAAAGTTCTGCGCGATTTATTTGATTGTCTCCGCTGAAAGTACCATCCGAGTAGCCAGTGATTATATTATTTTTATTTATTGTTTTTAGCATTGTGCAGAAAACATCTTCCGGTGCTATGTCGGAGAAGGTTTGGCAGGTGGAAGATGAAGATGTTGGTTCTATGATAGTATCTGGGGTTGTCTCTGGAATTTGAGTTGTGTCGGGAGAGGTCGGCTCTGCCGGCGTGTCCGCCGACGTGTCCACAGGCGTGGTTGGTTCTGGCGTAACCAGTGGTGAATATTTTTCAACAGTCAAAGATACTTCAACTGTCAAACTGCCGTAGTTTTTGCCATCTGTTGCCTTTAGGCCATATTTCACTTTGTCACCTATTGTAATGTCTTTGTCCAAATATTGCTGTACTCCTTTTAATACCTCAATTGCTGTTCCTGACACTGCTTCGTCATTTACTCCTTTAAAAATTTGTATTCTTTGAAAATCTAAATCTGTCGGATCAGTCCATGAAATCATTACTCCGGTTTCCTGTCTTGTAAGTTTTATATTTGTAGGCATGTCCGGGGCACTATTGTCTTCGATATTCCCGGTTTGGATGTATAAATCATATAAATCGTAATATTTACTGCCGTCGGGAAGAGTTACTATGAATTTTGCGGATTGCACAGGCTGGGAATGAAATCCTTCGGCGTATATTTGTTTTATTACCATTTTTTCACCTTTTGCAAAATTTTTATCAATTGGAATTACGAGCGTTTTATCTTTATCTTCAAATGTAATTGCTGGTGTTGCCTTCACTTTGCCGTTGTCTACCGCTGTCCCGTAAATCAGTAATTCTTCTTTTGTTCTCTCGCTATCAAAAATAATCTCTATTGAATCCGGAATTGTGATTTTCAAATTGCCTGCCATTATATAGCTTGTTTGGGCATCGTCCGTAATGGAAATTTCTCTGAGCTGAGTCGTTTCGATATTTTGTGCGAAATTTTGATCTTCACCCGAGGAAACTATTGGAAATGCGTATGCAATATTTGAGATTAGCAGGGATACTAAGAGAGAAAGAATGAGGTTATTTTTTTTCATAGGAGGTAAAATTATTTTTTTACTTTTTATTTTGTTCTTTGGCTGTTTCGTCTTTGATATACGTCATTTGTTCGCTCAAGAATGCTCCTTCTTTTTTCCCTTCCTCTGTCCCCGCAAATGTATCCAATACTCCTTGTGCATCACTGAATTGTTTATTTTTTGTAAGTAAACGTATTGTATCTTTCAATACTTCAATATTTGTTGTGTTTTGGTTGTATAGTTTTTGCTCATACGTAAGGGCTTTTTCTATCTCTCCCACTTCCTCGTAGATCGCAGCCAAGTTGTTCAATGTCGCAAAATCATCGGGAGCCATTGCTAAAGCTTTTTCGTATTCTTTGACGGCTTCTTTATATCTTCCCAATGCTTGAAGTTGGAATGCTTTTTCGAATTGCAATGTAAAATTTGTTGGATCTTTGTCCAGTTTTGCTTGATTATCTTTTAGTTGTTGTTCGTGTTTTTGATAATATGCCGCAGGGGCATTTGGATCTTTTTTATCCCATTTTGCTGAGGCACATCCTGAAAGAAGAAGAGAGACCGCCAACAATGAAATGATTATTTTTTTCATATATTTTTTATATTTTTAATTGATAAGCTTTTCCATTATACAATTTTTTTTGTAAAAAAAAACCCCCACTTTTTAGGTGGGGGTCTTAATTGGCTGTTTATGCCATCATTACTGTATTTACTCTGTCAACAACTTTAGTATCTAACTGTGTTGCTGCTTAGAGTTGCGCTAGTAACTTGTCCAACCCATTTGATTATACCTGGAGTTGTCCAAGCGTAAGCGCTTCCCGGAGCAGTACCAATTGTTGTACTGCTGAAGTTCGTGTCATTCCACCAGAAGTCACCTGTAGGTGTTCCTGCAGTAATTCCGCTGTATGATCCTAGATCGATTGAGAATGTCAATGGATCGTCGGCACTTGCATCTTCATCAAGAAGTGCAGATGTGCTTAATACAGCCGTGAATGTCTTTGTGGTACCTTTAGCTATTTCGATAGCTGTATCTGTTCCAGAAATTGGAACGAATGTTACAGATGCTGTACCACCCTCAGCTGCTGCTGATGTGTTCTTGTATAGGTAACCTGTAGCAACTGTTGAACCTCCTTCCTTCAATGTTACAGGAAGTGTTCCTGCTGCCGCACTTGTTCGGATTTCTGCGTATGTACCAATATCGTCTCCTGCAAGATCTAATGTGATCTTGTCGTTGTAAAGAACGACTTGGTCAAGTACAAAGGTATCTCCTGTTTCAAGTTTTGCAGCATCCATGTCAGTGACTACGAAATGGAAGAATTCGTCAAGTGCACCTGGCGTAGCTGGAAGAGCAACGTCACAACGATACCATGTTGCAGTAGTTAGAGTTGTAGCAGTTGCAGTTCCTGCAAATGTACAATCTGACGCCGCCAATGCGGCAAGATCGTCAGGCGCACCAGCTGCTCCTGCGTCACCCACTGGGTCAGTACCATAACCGAAGTCTGCGAATAAAGGATCTCCATCATCATCTGCTTCAGCCCAGTACATCCAGAAGCTTGCTCTCTTATATAGAGCAGGATCTCCGGCCGCACCTACGTCAAAGGATACTGAGTCCAAATCTGCAACGTTTGTCAAAGTTACTAAGCAACCTGAACCATCAATAGCGATAGCCGTAGAATCGAAAGTTACGGCATTGTTGTTGCCCGTATCAAAACCGGTTACACAAGTTGGCAAAGACAAACCTGTTCTGATTTGAACTTTTTCTTGTGCGTTTGCAGCTACAGTGAATGCGAATGCTTCATCTGAAGTTGAAACTGATCTTCCACCTGATGGTGAGCTAGAAGCCAAAGCCAATGTTGGTTTTGTCTCGTAAACTTGTAGCATATTTGTTGCTGACAAGTAGTGAGTTCCTGGAAGAGCGTAGTAAATATTTTCTGCCGCATCAACCTCTGCATCGCTTACGTCGGCCATGATTCCTGTTACAGCTAGATCTCCATCTGTGTATTTTGTTGTAAGGATCATGATGTCTGATGCTGTCGTATCAAATACTCCATCATCATCAAACAAAAGCATTGTACCAACTGGGAATGATGCATTTTGGTCAGCAACAACAAATGTTTCTGTACCACCAACTGTCATAGTTGTGTCAGCTGTGCCTGGAGTTACTCCAGTTGTTGTCCATGTGATTGTACCAACTGATAGTAATGCGCTACCTGCGTCAAGTTTATCAGCTTTGTATGTTTCTCCTCCTGAGCCTGAAAGTGCTTCGAAATTATTTAAAGCTAGGTTTAGCTGAAGAACTTCTCCTGCTGATGCTCCTGATGCAATTGTAGGGATAGTTGCATATACTTTCATGACTGCATCATCATCTTTTGCAAGATATAGATCCATTCCTGAGAATTGAGCATTTCCAGCCGTCAAGTATCCGGATTTTGTTTCTGAAACTCCATTGCTATTTGTATATTCAATCTTAACTGAAGTGATGTTGTTGTCATATTCTCCAATATCCGTAGATACTACACCATTCTGATAATCCTGAAGAGAAAGAGCTTTAACCGTGAAAGCTTCTCTTGTTCCTGAGAATTTGAATCTTGCGATTTCAACATCTGATGTTCCAGCTATAGCGATGCTGTCTTTTGTAGTAGATGCATCTACGCTAGCTGTAAGAACACCTCCAGCTGATGTAGAAATATATGTTGTTGGAGCTGTTGTTCCATTTACTGCACCTGTTGAAGAGTTTGTATTTCCGTCTTTGTCTTCATAAGTGATTCCTGCTGATGCCAATGAGAATGCAACGTTATAAGCTGCAGTTGCGTTTGAAGAAAGATCTCCAATTACGTATAGAACTACAGTTTTTCCTGCTGGAATTGTGTAATCCAAGCTATCGTATGTTACTACTCCGGCTGAGCTTACGCTCTTTGCTGTAGCTACGTGGTTTCCGTCTCCGTCATCCACCCATACGCTTCCTACGTAAGTGTTTACGTAAACTGCCGTATCCACTCCCGCTGCGAATGTGCCATCATTACCTATATCCATGTATCCTGTAAGTGTCATATCTGTAAGCTTACAAGAAGATGCTGTTCCACATTTCGCACTGATTCCTGTAAATTTGATATTCTTTTGTCCCTTTACGTATGTATTTGGGTTGTTTGATGTCGCTCCTGCTACCGGTACAGCCGCTAATGCAGTTGTCAATGATGCAGATGCGATTGTCATTGTTTTTCCTGTAATTGCAGATGCTGGAACAAGAGAAGCTGAATTTGTCAGAGTCTTGTTGTTTACATCTTTAATTTCTGGATATGTTCCGTCTAGTTCAAGCATTGCTAACAATGTATCTGTTGAAAGACTTGCGTCGTTTGCAACGTCTGTAGCCAATGCAAGGTGTAGAGTTTCACCTGCCGCCATTGAGAATTCATCTGTGAATTTGTACCAAGAAAGGTCTCCGTCTGTTCCTATTGCAATTGCTGTCGCTACCTCATCAGATGTTCCGAATGAAGTTACGTCAACCGGTCCCATTAATGTTTCTCCTGTGTCAGTATTGATAATTTTAATATCCGTGTAGTTTGCCGCAGCATCGTCTCCTAGAAGACCTGCGTCATCGTCTGTAGCATCCAATGCTCCTGGAGTCAAAGAGACATCAAGGTTCTTGAATGTTACGTCTGACACTGATACAATTGTGAAATCCATCAAATGAACATCTTTTGAGTTTACAGCAATATCTGTAGCTGTAGGACCGCTAGATGTGACTGTGATGTCTCCACCTTCAAGAGTTGAGAATGAACATGTTGTAGAAGAAGCAGCTGTACAAGTTGTGCTCATGTAGTTTGTCTTTGTGACAGCCATTCCGAAGCCGTATGTAGCTCCGATTGCCTCAACGTCTGTATTTTCATCAACGTAAATAGCCAATGTGTCAGCATTTCTTCCTGGAGACATATCTGCTGTTACGTAGAAGCTCTTTGTTCCTCCTTTTTCAATTTCGTAAGGAGTCTCTAGAACGAATTGTGCAAGGTCATTTGCATTGATTCCGTCAACTTCAGCGATAGGATCAGTTGTTCCTGAAACATAAAGCTTTAGGTTTGCTACGTCATCTCCTGCAATTGTACCTGTAACATATAGTCCAAGTTTTTGAAGTTTAGCCGCTTCTGTAGTAGCAACCAATGTGAATTTAGCTACTGTAGCACCAACTTCTCCAACTTTTGGATTTGTTGTAGATCCGTTTTTAGCGATCGTGATTGTTCCAACGTCTGTTGTTGAAAGTCCGACCGTTTCGCTAACAATTGGGAAATCTCCTGTTGCGCTGTCTGCTGTTGATTTTACTGAATCTGCATCGACAAGTTCGAATTGAACTTCTCCTGTTGCAGTTACATCTCCAACATCAATTTTCATTGTGACAGTTGCTGTTGATCCAGCCGCAACTTTTAGACCAACATTTGAGAATTCAATGTTGTTTGTTGAGCTATTCAAGCTTTTTCCTGCTGTAAGCCTATCTCCACCATCGTATAGGTAAGCTTGCATTGTAGTAGGAAGAGTTCCTACTCCTTTCTTGTGAACTGTGAATCCATTGAAAGTGACGTCTGTGTCACCAGCTGTAAGCTCTACAGCAAAAACTGCTGCTGCAGTTGCATTTGATGGAAGAGTTACTGCGGCTGGAGTCTCTGAAGATAGAGAAACACCTAGGTCTCCACCAGTTACTACTACATCATCATCTGGAACAACCGGAGCCTCTGGACTTAGTGAAAGAGAAATGATCTTAGCGACCTGTTCTCTTGTTACATTGTCTGATGGTCCAAATTTACCGTTGCCGTATCCGGAAACGACTCCGTATGAAACTAGAGTTTCAACGTATCCATAAGACCAAACTGTAGATTTAACATCTGAAAAAGATGCTACAGTTGGTGTTACCATTGGTAGATCGAAAGCTTCGACTACGATTTTTGCAGCTTGTTCACGAGTTAGAGAATCATTTGGTCCGAAATTTCCATTTGCGTAACCACTGATCACTCCGTTTGCGACAGCTGTCTTTACGAAAGGTACATACCATTCGCCAGCTTTAACGTCTGGGAAAGTAACTGTTGTAGATCCTTCTAGACCTGCAGCAACTACTACTGATTTTACGAATTCTGCTCTTGTCATATTTGCAGTTGGGCGGAATGTGCCTGTGCCTGTAAATACTCCAAGGTCAGCTAGGTTGTCGATGTACGACTTTGCCCAGCTATCTGCAGGAACGTCTGTGTATGATGCAGCTGAAACAGCTGTAGTCACCACAAGCGTAGATAGAAGTGCAACTGTAGAAAGAGTTGCAATCATCTTGCGGAAGTTAGCCATATTATATATGGGTTAAAAATAAATAATTTGTTTTGAGAAACAGATATGAAGAAACAGATAAAAGGATTTTTTTATAAAGCCCTGTTATTCTATCGCACCCTCTTTATTGGACGATAGACCTCACAAGACAGTTTGATTGCTGTTGTTAATTTTCTTACTTTTTTAATTTTCCCCAATTATCAAAGAGCAAAATTTTCTCTCAATTCAACAATAACGGGCGGTTCGCCTTATCATGAATGAATTTACCAAACCGACTAGTCAACGTCAATTATTTTTGGTTATTCACTCTATGTATAAGGTGTGCCCTTTTATTGTAGTCTCCGAATTTCCGTGGTTAGGCGATGCCCCATTTTATTGTGGAACAAGCCAATCTTGAGTTTCCTGATGTTCGCACTATATAACTTGCCCGGAAAATTTTTGTTTCGCAAAAACAGGTGACAAAACGAGCGGATATTGTAAAGTTGGAGTTTTGGGCTGAAAGACTTGACTATTTGTGTTTTGTTTTGTGCCTGTTTCTGGTGTTTTTATGCGTTTGTGTAGGTAAAACGTGTTTTATCCCCTTTTATAGCGGTTTTGGTTGTTTTATTTTTTCGATATTTTTCCTTTAATTTGACTTGTTGCCGGGAATGCTGTTTGAGAGACTGGCGTTTTGACTATTTACAAAATCTTGCCTAGTTTTATATGTTTGTGGTAGATTAATTTCCAATTTCATTTTTAAAAAATTATGAAAACATCAGAAAACTCTTATTTGGAGGGAAGAAAGCCTTTATCTTCACGGTTGCCTGCAAAAATAGTCGTTGGAAGAAGACCTACTATTAGTACGTCGACCAGAAATAAAATTGCCGGAATGGCATTGACCGGTTTGGCGGCTTTGGGAGTCAGTGGGTGTGGGGACGATTATGCCGTGGACGGGCCTGCGTATCTCGTGGATTTTGATGTAAACAATTCGGATGGCAATCTGGGAGACGCTTTTGGAGATGGAACTCAAATAAACGGAGATACTATAAGTGGTGATGGAGATTCGGATGCTTTGGACTTCGACGATGCTGATGCAGTGGATGGAAGTGAGGATGCGACTAAGACTGATGCTGATGCGGAAGATGGAGATGGTGATGTAGACGATGCTGATATCGGGAAAATAGATCTTGATTTGATTGGCGGCGATATAGCGGAAGACAACATTGTTCCTGATGCTGATGATGACATTGTTCCTGATTCTGACGTGACAGATTTAGATGCGGATGATATTCAAGAAATAAGTGAAGACGGAGATGTTATTATTGATTTAGAAGACAGCGATGTTGAAGAAGTTGGTGATGCGAATGATGCCGGTGATGATTTAGATGCCAATGATCTTCAAGAAGTTGGTGATGCAGATGATGCAAATGATTCAGTTACTGACGGTAATATCAGCGATACTCCTGATGCCGGTGGAGACTTGAGCGATATTACTGATGGCAATATTCCTGATCCTGGTGCGGACGCAGACGATGCTGTTGATGATGCTGATGGAATTCCGCTTCCTCTTGATATTGACGAGATTGATGCTGTTGATGGTGGAACTGATGCCGTTGATGGTGGAACTGATGCCGTTGATGGTGGAACTGATGCTGTTGATGGTGGAACTGATGCCGTTGATTCCGGTTCTGATATCCCGCCACCGGAGCCTAAACCCTGCGACGGAAAGCCAAGTGGAAGTGTTAAACTCTATTATTCCGGAGATCCAAAAACTCGAGGACAAGGAATTTGTGAAGATGGAATTGCTACATGTAATGACGGAACTTGGGAAGTATCAAAACCTGATGTCACTGCTAAACCACAAGACTTATGTAAGGGACTTGATGATAATTGTGATGGAGTAAAAAACGGACAAATCATTACTTATTCTGGCCCTCCATTAACGAATGGCGTTGGCGTTTGTCAGCCACAAATTGAAGGATGTTTTGAGGGTGGATATGTTGTTGATCAGAAAGAAGTTTAGCCCGGCACTGAGGGTTGCAACCTTAAAGATGATGATTGTGACGGAAAGGTGGACAATGGCTTGTCAAAGCCATATTATGATGGACCTGTCGGAACTGATAA
>Ga0172379_10003751_pt1 | contig 23640 bp, 20 predicted proteins | sample GrowelOW334metaG_FD_119756 | JGI IMG/M metagenome (GOLD analysis project Ga0172379, IMG submission 119756) | Groundwater microbial communities from an aquifer near a municipal landfill in Southern Ontario, Canada - Groundwater well OW334 metaG | ecosystem: Environmental > Aquatic > Deep...
AAATTTATTTCTCCGCGTATTCTTTTATCCTTTTCCTGATCTCCGGCATGGCCGCTTCGGCCGCTGTTTCTCCCGCCCGGATAAACCGTTCAATATCATGGAAACGGAATGCGTTAACCGCGCCGGAAATTTTCGGCCGGATGATAATCGCGCCGTTTTCCGCCCGTCCGTAGCAATACATCGCCCCCTGATTGCGAATTATTTCGTAAGACAGGAGCAAGGTCGTAATTAGGGAAGGATTTTCAATCTTATCAACGCTTCGTTTTATTAAGTCAACTCCGATAACGATATCGGCTCCCATTTTTTCCGCTTTTTCCGTCGGGGTCGGGTTAATTATCCCGCCGTCAACCAGGTATGAATCGCCGTATTTTACCGGCGGAAAAATTCCCGGCACGCTGATTGATGCCCGGATCGCTTTAGCGATATTGCCGGACTTTATAATTATTTCCTTTCCGTTCCCAAGGTCAGCCGCGAGAATTTCAAAAGGAATTTTCAGGTCTTTGAAATCAGCCTCGCCGAACATTTTCTCAATATATTTCTGGACTTTTTTTCCGCGCAGAACTGAATGCCGGAATGTTGAAAGGTCAACGAGCCGGCTTAGAGCTTTTCTCTTATTAAAACTCAAAGCTTCCCGCTCCAGTTCGGAAAGGTTGCGGCCGAGAGCGAAATAAGCGCCGATAAGCGAACCAATGCTTACGCCGACCCCCATGTCAATCTCTATCCCTTCCCGGAGAAGAACTTTTAACACTCCGAGATGAGCCAGCCCGCGCGCCCCTCCGCACCCGAGCGCGATTCCGATCTTTGGTCTTTTTTCAGTCATAATCATCCGACGATCCGTCCGCCAAAGGTTTTTAAAAGGTTGGACATTATATCCCCGCCCTCGGCGCCGGAAAGTTTTTCCGGAGCGTCTTTGGTTTTATTCCCTTCCGGCTGGTTCGCGTCTTCTTTTTTTACCTGCTGTCCGCCCGACTGAACCGGAGCGTCCGGATCACCCTGAATTATTTCCAGGGCGGCGTCAACCACGGTTCCTACTTTTAAGGGTATATTATACACTTCTTTTAAAGTTTTTTCAACTATGGCCTTAATGCTCGGATTGTCAATCCGGTCTTTATGGAATTTATACTTAAAAGCGAGGCAGACTGACCCGTCCCGGCTTTCGCGCGGCTGGCAGACCCGGAGAATGAATGAAAGCGAGTGGTTGTGCTTTTTGATTTTCGCGAGCACCTCATTCCACTTTGAAAGCAATTCTTCGGCGCCCAGCCGCGCGCCGATATTTGCCGCGCCTGCTTTTGAATCCAGCGATTTTTCGGCGGCAATCTTATTTTCCGTTTTAGCATCCGATATAACCTTATTTACCTCGTTGCCCGGACGTTCTTTTCCCAGAGCATTATCCCTCGCGCCATAGCTGTTAAGGCTTTCCGAGACCCGGCCTGGCTCGCTTTTATCCGCTCTCCGGCCTGCCGCTTCCGGTCTTGGGGCGGACATGCCCTGCCGCTCGCAGATCCGGACTATTGCCAGTTCTAGGGGAAGCTGGGTAATAAATGAATTTCTGGTTTCATTTCTGGCTTTAACTAGCTCCTCAATCATAAAAGCGATACGCTCCGTGTCAAGACTGCCAGCCGCTCCCCTAAGTTCAATTTCCAGCTGATCCCCGAGTTCCCGGCCGAAGTTTTCAGCCAGTCCCGGATTAACCTTGCTTAAAAGCGACTTCCTTAATATTTCAACGGCGTTAGTGGCAAAATTTTTAAGGTCAACGCCCTCATCAGCTAAATTATTAACAAGCCGGATAGCGCCGCCCGCGTCTTTTCTGGAAAGAAAGCCTATAAGGTTTATAGTTTCCCCGAGATTGCTTCTCGGAATGACCAGACTAGCCTCTTCGTCGGTAATTTCCTTAACATTTTTTCCGGTTTCGCCCGAAGATTCGCCGGCAATGGCGACGAGCTGGCCTAAAAGGCTCTCGGCATCACGCATGTGGCCTTCGGAGCGGCGGGCGATTTCTTCAAGAATACCGACGGAAATCCTGACGCCTTCTTCCCCGGCAATCCGTTGGAGTTTTTTTACGATTTCAGCGACCCCGATTTTTTTAAAGTCAAAGCGCTGACAGCGGGAAATAATCGTGGCCGGGACTTTATGAATTTCAGTGGTGCAAAAAATAAACATAACAAATCCGGCCGGCTCTTCAATGGTTTTTAAAAGCGCGTTAAACGCCGATGGCGAAAGCATGTGCACTTCGTCAATTATAAAAACTTTATATTTCAACCGGGACGGCGCGACTCTGGCCGACTGGATAACATTCTCCCGGACGTTGTCAACGCCCGTATGGCTGGCCGCGTCAATTTCAATTATGTCCATACTCCGGCCCTCTTTTATTTCCAGGCAGGCTTTGCAGCTGTCGCAAGGTTCGTACTTGCCTTTAGCGAGCGTCTCGCAATTTATGGCTTTAGCAAACACGCGGGCCAGCGTAGTCTTGCCGATTCCTCTCGGGCCGCAAAAAAGATAAGCGTGGGCGATTTTCCCCGCCGCGATTTCCTGCTGAAGAGTATTTTTAACGTGATTTTGGTTAACAACCTCGCTAAACGTCTGAGGCCTGTGTTTTCTGTATAATGTCGCCATGATAAAAATGTAAAATTTAATTTTTCCTCACGATATTCTCAACCGCCGCCCAGGCGCTTTCCCCGTATTTAGGGACTAAAATTATTGTCTCATCGCCCGGTTCGCCGCGGAAATAAGTAACGCTCGCCGAAAGGATCCGCCAGCGTTTTTCATCCAGCCGGACATAATGTATCCCCGAGTCATCCCTTTCCAGCCGGCCGATAACCCGGCCGCGCTCAACTGGCCCGATCTGCTTATAAAGAAAAGCTCCGCCCAGAGCGATAGTAAGCTTCATCATATCGCCTTCCACCAGTTTTGATTTTGAAGCGTAATTGGCCGGGACGCTGTAAGACTTGCCGTCCGGACCGATCATCCGCTCCCCGTCAAAAACGCCCTCAATTATTTTTTCCCCGCCGGCTTCGGCGGTTTTGCGGCCGGAGCTTAAATTCTCGTCCGCGAGCTGGCCGATGCTGATCCGCGCCTCATCTTCGCCGGAAAAAAGCGGCAAAATAAGCCGGTTTAGTTCATCGGCATTCTCTTTAACGTTTGAAATCAGTTTTTTTATGAGAAGAAATTTAGTTTTGGAAAGGGTGACGGATTCTTCCTTGCCGGCTTCCGGCGGCCGGGCAATAACCGAACTTTCTTTTTGCTCCGGTTTTTTACTGTCATCCCCGGCGTGAATACCGCCGCTCGCGAAGTCCCGCTTTTCTCCCCGATCTTCCTGAGCGGCGTCGGGGGCGGGAGGCTTGCAGGTTTGGCCGGGAAACAACTGAAACTCGTCGTCCCGCGGTTCTGCCGATCCGAACGGAAGAGCGCTTTTTAAATCCATATCCAAATCGTCGCTTACGATGTTTTGGTCGTCTGGCATATTTTTGTTTTAAGGAATTATTTTTTATTTTCCGATTCAGCGCAAGACTGCTTTCGCGGCGTTTTTTAACTATATATGAATTTTTTTCTTTTTACAAGGCGCGAAAAAAGCGTGTAAAATAGCCCTAAACCCCGATTTTTACCCGCCTTAAAATCTCCGCTTCTATGATATGGCGATCCTGCCCGTATTTCAGGCGCGACAGGGATTTTATTTTTCCAGCCAGGTCTTTCCGCTCAATTCCGGGCAGCGGCCAGACCGGTTTTAGCGAAAAAGGCCGGGTTGGCGAATTATCAATAAGCATTTTCGCGTAGCAGGTGTATTTATCAACATTGATAAGGTCATACTGGTTAAAAACCGGCTCAAATTCCTTTACCAGTTTTTCCGCGTCTTCGGAACCGACCTTAAAAACAAACCATGATCCGGCGTTGCCGAAAACCGCGTCTTTGATCGTGGTCTCGTTTTTATGGATTAGCTGGCCGAGGTATTGGTGCGCCATGATGAGATTTAAGCGGTATTTCCGGGCTTCGGACAAAATCGTCGCGACCGAATCGGTGGTAAAATTATGGAACTCGTCAATGTAAAGATAAAAATCCTTCCTTTCTTCCAAGGGGATGTCGCCGCGGGAAAGCGCGTTCATTAAGACTTTACCGACAAGGATCATGCCGAGCAAAAAAGAATTCATCTCCCCGATCTGGCCTTTGGACAAATCAACGAGAAGAATTTTTTGCCGGTCCATAACGTCGCGCAGGTTAAAGGAGCTTTTCTGCTGGCCGATTATCGGCCGCATCATGTCGTTTGAGATGAATGAGGTGAGTTTTGACGTAACATAAGGAACGATGTTTGCGAGCGCCGCGTCCCCCCCGGCTTTTTCCGCTTCTTTTCTCCAGAAATCAACTACGGTCGGGTCAGAACATTTTAAAAGTTTTTGCCGCCGAAAAGTCGCGTCAGCGAGCACCTTCGGAATTTCCATGAGCGTTGAACCCGAATCCGGATCGCTCATGACTAAGAGCATGGCGTTTCTCATATACTGTTCAAAAATCGGACCGCCAGTCGCTTTTAAGTCGTATAGTTTGTCAAAAATCCGGATCATCTCGTTAATGACAAAAGTTTTTTGCTCGGGATAACGCTCGTCATATTCCATGAGATTTAAAGCCAAAGGCCGCTTTATGTCCGACGGAGCGAATAAAATTACGTCCTCCACCCGCTCGGGCGGGATGCGCGAGAGGATGTCGGCAATCAAGTCGCCGTGCGGATCAATTACTCCGACACCTTCGCCGTTTATGATGTCCTGGATGGCGAGACCGGCGAGAAACTGCGATTTACCCACGCCGGATTTACCAATGGCGTACATATGCCGCCTCCGGTCGTCGCGCTTAATATGGATTTGTTTGGCCATGCCCCGAAAAACGTTATTGCCGACGACGATTCCTTCTTCCGGCGTTCCGGCCGGCGCCGGGGCGTGTTTCGCTAAAAGCCAGAGGATGTTCGGCGTATCGTTCCAGCGCAGGGGAAAATGGTAAAGCGAGGTAAGCTCTTCGGAATTCAAAAGGATCTTTATCCGCTCGCCGAAGCGGCGGTGGATAAAATCGTTTATGAGCTGGTTCTGGATAAATTGGTTATTCTGCCACCACCTTAAAACTTTATTGTCAAAATAATTGCCGTATTCGTAAAAATTATACTGGGAAAAAACCGCGCCGGCGTCCATAAGATGCATTTTCGCGTGCTCCAGTTTTTCCGAACTGATAACCACCCGGATATTCACGTCCAAACCGGATTTTGAATTTTTTTCTTCAATGCCTTTTAAAATGTCCTCTTCCATGGCTGAATTCCGTTTTGGCTTATTTTCGTCAAAAGGCTTATTGGGCTTTGAAGCGCTTACGAGATCCAAGACAAACGATATGACGCTCCCGGTCAAATTAAAATTCAGAGCTTCATGGATCTGCTTGCCACTCATTACTTTGCGGATCACCTTTCGCGCCCGTTTATGCCATCTGCCGTGGGCGCTCCGGACAACGTACTGGACGGCCATGCCCTCGTCCGGCTCCAGCTTGCTCATAACATTAGTGATGGAATTCAACGGATCCACTTCCATTTTCTTGTAGGTCTTTAAAGGGAAAATAAAATCTTTCTTCACCCTTAAATAGCCGGCAATCACTTTTGATCCCGGGCTGAAAATATTGTAGTCTTCAACCGGCTCAATCGCGGCTTCGGGAAAATGGGCCTGGACCTGCTGGAGGAGATAATCGCTCATTCCCCGCGGACAGGCCATGTAAAAAGAAATTATTTTTTTATGGGCGACAATTTCAAAAGAAAAATGGTCGTTCCGCCCAAAAAACCAGGCCGCGATCCCGCGGCCCGCCCGGAGGCCGCCGATGGCGGAAAACAAAGTCTCGCATTTGGCGATTTCCTCGTGAAGCTTCTGCACCCGCTGGTAGTTCATTTCTTTCTGGTCTTCCCCTGGTTTTTCCTTCGGCAGTTTAATCTGGAAAATCGCGTGGTCAAAATAACTGCTGTTTTTGGATAACCAGCGGAAAATTTTTCTCATGCCCAAAACAAAGCCGCATAAAACGACCAGCCACAGGATGGAAAATGTCCAGATATTTACGAGCAGTCCCATATGGGATATATTATAACATTTTTTCTCCGGCTTGAACACGCGACATCAGTCGGCGCAACTCGCTGGCGTCCCCGGGAGTAAAGAGCGCGCCGCCGCATTTTTCAATCAATTCGGGAATTCCTCCGATCCGCGACGCAATAACCGGCAGTCCGGCCCGGCAGGCTTCAAAAATTACGGCCGGAGCGTTTTCATAGCAAAGCGAAGGGACAACAAGGCAATCCGCAACGGCCATGATTTTTTCTACTTCTTCGCGGCTTTTGCGCCCAAAGAATTTAATCCGCGAGTTTTGGCCAGCCCTTTCTTTCAGGCTGGCCAAAAATCCGCCTTCCCCGACAATCAATAATTCCGCGTTTCCTTTTGATCCGCCGAACGCCTCAATAAGAGTTTCAACACCTTTATGCTTTTCCACTTGCCCGACAAAAAGAAAATTAAAACCACCGTTCTCGTCTTTTGTCCTTAATATTGAATCTCCAATTGCCGATTTCTTAACTTCAATTTTTGAATTTGAAAAGAATCCTCTTTCCTGATGCAGATTTATAAGCCAATTCGTCGGGGAAATAACCTTATTAGGCGATCCGAGCAATTGGGCGCAGATACGCTGGTAAAATATAGCCGCCGCGCTGTCCAGTTTTTTTTCTTCGCCAAAATATAAAAGCCCGGAAGGGTAAACAAGCTGAATATCATGCAAATAGTGATAATGTTCAATTTCCAACTTTCTTATCATCCCAGGGATAAGATAGCCGATGCCTTTCAGGTTGTGCGTAACAATCAAATCCGGCTTTTCTTTTTCCAGAATTCTTTTTACCCGATAGCATGAAACAGCGTCAAACATGTCCCAAACATGCCAAGTCAAGCGCGAAATTAAGGGCAGTTTTGACAGATTATAGTACAATCCCGGGATTTGAAATATTTTTATATTTTCATTGGAAATTGGAAATTGGAAATTGGAAATTTTATTGGAATACGGTTTTGTCGTAATTACAATAATTTCATGCCCCTCCTTGATGTATGCCTCAGACATGATTTCTACCACCCGCTCGGCTCCCCCTCGGTCGTATGGCTTGTATAAGTTGTTTATTAAGCAGATTTTCATTCATTTATCGCCCCCTGTTTCCATTTTTAAAACTACATTTTACGCCTTTATCGCTTTCTCCAGCTCATCCCCGGTTTTCTCCCAATCATATTTCATTTCAACCAGCTTTCTCCCGGCCCGGCCCATTTTCCTCCGCAGTTCATCATCCGCCAATATTTTTTCCATTTTTTCCGCAAGGTCTTTCGCGTCTCCGGCCCGAGCGAGATACCCTTGAATTCCATCCTGAAAAACGCTTCTTACTCCCGGCAGGTTTGACGCGATTACTGGCGTTCCCGAGGCCATGGCTTCCAGAAGGACCAACCCGAAAGCCTCGCCTTTGGCAACGGACGGCAGGACAAAAATGTCCGCTGACCGGTATAATTTCGGTAATTCATCGGATGAAACCGAACCCAGGAACTTCGTCTTATCCGCAATGCCCAGATTTTCCGCCATCTTTTCGTAATGCGCTTTTAAATCGCCGCTACCAACGATTTGTAATTCATAATTTGCCTGCCTGCCGGTAGGCAAGGTAATTCGTAATTCACTCATTGCATCCAGCAACGTGTCCAGCCCTTTAAAATAATGCGCCCGGTCAAGGCCGGCGACGAATAAAATGGTCTTAGCTTTACCTGCGCTTTCTGTTTTCGCGTTTTCAGCTTCCGCGGCCGCTGGATAAAATCTTTTTAAATCAACTCCGAACGGCAGTTCAATAAATTTCTCCCGGCGCCTGGCGTACGAACTTTTAATATCGCTATTTTTAACATAATCCAAACTGGCGGTTAATACCGCGTCCGAACGCCGGATCAGGCCGGGCAATATGAACTTTGACGGCAGGCTCATCATTCCGGCAAAAGGCGAAAGTCCGGAGACGTCCATATGATACTGAAAAATTAATTTCCCCTTAAACATCCCGAATATCCGGGCGAGCCAGACCACTTCAGCGGTTCCGAAAAACGGATAATGCAAAATTACGGCGTCAAAATTTCTCAGCTTAAAAAAAATCCGCGGGAGAAAAGCCGCGTTGCCGTATTTTAAAACCGGTTTCAAACGCGCAACCTTTTTATATCCGCTCAAGCCATCTGATTCCAAAGTATTTAATTTTCCGCGGAGCGGGGTGAAAGTTGTGATGCTATGCCCCCTCTCTGCTAAAAGCCGGGCGTAATTCAGAGCGACATTCCCCATGCCGCCTTTATACGGCGGAAAGGTGCTGATAATTTGGGCGATTTTCATATTTATTCCTCACCCCAACGGGCTCAAGGCAAGCTCCCCTCGCCCGCGACGATTAGGAGCGGGAGAGGGGTTTGGGGGTGAGGGGAATTATCAAACAATAAGCAGAATTACTAAAAGCGCGATAAGCCCCAGAGTCTTAAAAATGACATGCGGGTGCTGTTTTTTTATGTTGATAAAAATTTTTAACAGGAGGGAGATGGATGCGATAATAATAAGCAGAGTATAGTAAATTGAATTGAAGTTAAAAATCCGCCTTATGCCGGCGCCCTGATGGCTCTTTAAAAAGGAATACTGGTCAATAAGGGAAGTTTCGGCCGGAATGATATTCTTCCAGTTTATGTCTTCCGCGATCGTATTGCCGGCGAAATCGATGGCCGTTAAGGTAGCCGGCACTATTGGATCAAAAACATCTTTTTCATCACTGCCGAAAATCAAAAGGCTGCCGGTCCATTTATTCGGGTCGCCCGGGTCTTGGGTGAGGCTGATCCTGTTGTTTAAAAAATTTATTTCCGCCCGGGCCGTATCCGGACTTAAATACGCGGTGGCCATGACCAGCTTTTCATTTTTCCCTTGCGGGGAATCAACGGTTATGAAAGTCCTTTCGGCGTCAATCACCGGAGGAGTCAAATCAATAAAAAACGGCTTTTCCTCGGAAGTTGAAGATAGTCCGGCTTTTTCCGCCGCGACCCGGAATTTATGCGGCCCTTCGCCGATTTCAAGCGTAAATTTTACGTAATCAACATCTGCTTCCTTAACCGCTGAATAAATTTCCAGGCCATTATCATAAAGCGCTACCCGTTCGGATCCCGGAGAAAATATTTCAAAATCAATATTTTTTTCATTACCATAGTCGTTGGCCGGCAATACAATATTCGGAGCGGACGGAGGAACAGGCGCGGGCTCATTTTCTGCCGGTACGCTTTCCGCCGGTTTGGCCGGAACATCAACACCATCTTTTTTCGCGGGTTTTTGAGGAGTAATGCTTTCCGAAGCGACTTTCGGCGCCGGTTTCTCCTCGTTCTTAACGGCCGGTAAAACCGGTTGAGAATCTTTTACCGGCTGATCCGCCGGAATTATAGCGGAAGCTGATGCCCCGAAATACTGGGCGACAAAAATAGTCTCATATTTTTCATACATACCCGTTGTCATTCCGACCCCGATTTCAGTAAAATCTTTGTCAATAATATTGGCGTAATGGGTTTTTGAAGCCACCCAGGCGTTTACCACCTCTTCGGCCGAAGAAAATCCCATGGCCAGGTTTTCACCGGCTACGCTAAAGCCATACTTAACGCCGACGAGCCAGTCGGAGAGCTTCCGGTTGTCCGGCCCGGTATGGGAAAAATACTGTTTAATAAGCATGTCCTCGGCTTTATTGTAAGCCGCCTGGTTTAATACGCTGCTTTCAGTAAGACTCGGAAGCGCAAGCCCGGTACGGACTTTATTAGTAAGCTCAATTATTTTCCGGCTTTGTTCAACCAGTATGTCCGGAGTCAGCCAGGCCGAAAGCGGAACGGAAATAAGAAAGGCAACGGATATTATTTTTACAACGACCGCGCCCGCCGCCCAGAACGCGAGGCGCCGAGGATGCAGTACCCGGGGAAGGTAATTATTCCCTTCATGGGGGATAAAAAAATTCTTGAGCGGCCCGGCTCCGAGAGGATTGGTTCCGGCCTTAACTTCGGTACCGTCCAAAATTCCGTCCCCGTCAGTATCGGGATTATTCGGATCAGTCCCGTAAACAAAAACTTCTTCATAATCACCGATCCCATCATTGTCGCTGTCAACCCTAAAAGGGTCTGTACCGAGTTTTTCTTCAAGCGAATCGGGGATTCCGTCCGCGTCCGAATCTTTTACCGCTAACCCCGCGTCCTCTTCCAATTCTAAAACCGCTTCGCTTTCCGGCGACTCGTCCGGTCTTTTGCCCTCCGGATTTTTCTCATCCTCGCGACCCCGCGGAACGTGGGACGCTGGAGGAGTAAGATTCCTTACTTTTATAAAATTTATTCTTTTCTTTTTCCTCGCCATAAAAATCTTTCCTTGTGTTAAGAAATTGGCTAAATCTGCTATTAGTATAACAAATTTACCAGCAATGGCAAACAAATATAAAACCGCCAATCAAGGCGGTCTCTTTGTCCCGGCAAATTACAGTTGCTTCACCGCGTGCTTCTTTGTCGGGAAATTAAAATATATTCGCTTCATTCGCGTTTCCTAAATCTTACTGAGAAACTCATGGATTTTTTCCATGGTGATTATTTTTTCTTTTTCATCAAAGAGATCAAGGTCATGGTTGTCCAAAGGAAGATATTCAACCCTTTTTATCCGGGATAAAACATTATCGTAAACGAATCTGGCGCTTTTCTTGCTAATGAGATCGCTTTTCCCGGCTTGGAGGATATATAACGGCGCGACAATCCGTTTTACTTCCTTTTTGGTCCTTTGATTAATGAAGTCAAAAATTTTTCCCGATGTTTTTACCGGAATATACTCATAGCTATGACTGTCCGCCACGTAATTCTTGCGGTAAAAAAAACTGTTTTTACTGACTTTCTCTACGCCAAAAAGCTCCAGTATGGGCTGAATTATTTTTAAAAGCAAAAATATCCATAAATTAAAAAAAACCGGGGTTTCCAGGGTGACAACGCCTCTGATTTTTTCCGGATACCGGGCCGCCAGGGACAGGCATAAATTTCCGCCGAAAGAAGCGCCCACCAGGTAGACGCGACCATGTTTTTCAATAATTCCGCTGAGCATTTTTTCCGTCTGCGCGAGCCAATCCTCGGGAAAAAAATTATTAATGGCTTCGTAATTATTTTCATGCCCTAAAAGAATCGGGGTATATATCTCGTAACCTTTAACCCTGAGGTATCTCAAAAGAAAATCCACGGTTTCGGGCTTTCCGCCAAACCCATGCAAAAATAAAACAGCCGGTTTTTCGCGGCAATTTTGTTCTGTTGGTTTTTCTTCGTTACTATTGGATGGATTGGGGTTTTCCATATCTCGGTCAAAACTGCTAATATAACTTATTAGTATGTCATAAATAAATAGTTATGTCAATACAAATAGCTAATTTTCATCTAAAATTAGCAAATTTACTTATATTTGGAGAAAAATAATCTTATCTTCCGTTCTTTTTGCCTTTATATTTCTGAATAGCCATGCGCAAATGGTCTTTCACTTTATCAATAGACTTCAAAATATCTTTTTCGGTTTTTTCCACCCGGATAAGTTCGCCCGGCAGTTTTAAGTTCACTTCTGTCCGGTAAATTCTGCCGTTTAATTGTCCGCCGACCGCGAGGCCGATTTCAACGTCGCAATTAGTCGGTTTAAAATTTCCGAGATATTTATCCAGCATGTCCATTTTTTTCTGGACATACTCTTTAATCTCGGGAGTAAGTTTGATTTTTGTCGCTTTGATTTGGATGTTCATAATCAATTTACAATTATTCAATCTACAATCTACAATCATTAAATTACGAATTTCTAATCATTTTTTTTCCTCGCCCTAAATTCGTTGGCGAATTCGTGATTGAAGATTGAAGATTGACTGATTGAAGATTATTTTAAGTATTCTTTCGCTTTCGCCGCCACTTCTTTCGGGATGAATTCGCTTTTGTTTAAAAAATCAAAAGCGCCCTCTTTTTTCACCGTCGCGGGCAGGTCTTTCTGGTTGAAGTTGGATAAAATTATCACCTTTGTCGCTTTCATTTCCGCGTCCGCTTTTATCGCCGCTAGAATATCCCTTCCCTTTTCCGGGCCTAAGAGAAGGTCAAGGAAAACCAAATCCGGCTTTTCCTTTCTAATTATGCCAAAAGCCTCGTCCCCGCATCTGGCGGTGAATACGTTAAAGCCCGCCTTGGTCAGTTCCATCTCGTACATTAATAACTGGTCCGGGTCATCTTCAATCATTAAAATTTTTTTTGAAGGCATAAGTATTATAATTACTAATTTCAAATTTCCAATTACTAATAAAAACTCCAATGTCCATAAATTTAATAAATGCGGTTTATATTATTGAGGCATTAGGCATTTTATTGGAAATTAGATATTGGGAATTGGAAATTTTTACGCTTAAACCATTATCAAACAGCCAAAGTAATAAGAAATGTCGTCCCCTTCCCCTCCTCGGTTTTTTCAACGCAGACTTTTCCGCCTTTATGTTCTTCAATAATCCTTTTTACGATAAAGAGTCCGAGGCCGGTTCCGTCGGTGTACATGGCGATCGCGTTTGACGCGCGGGAAAATTTTGAAAAAAGCTTGGGAAGATCTTCGGCCGGAATCCCGATTCCCGTATCGCTCACCCTTATCTCAATGTTTTTTCCGTTCACTCGGGCGGAGACTTCAACCTTTCCATTCTTCGGCGTGTACTGGAAAGAATTGTTAATCAGGTTGCCGACCGATTGCTCAAGATAGCGCTCATCCCCCTGGATAGCCGGCAATGATTCTTTCGGCAGACTTAATTTCAACTCTATTTCCTTGCCTTTGGCCTGGATTTGCTTATCATCAACCAATTTGGTTAAAAAAGCGTTAAGGTCAACTTTAGCGAACTTCAGGAGCACCTTTTCCGAATCCATCTCCGACGCCCTTAAAATATCGTTGATGATTTCCGCGAGCTTGCCGGATTTATCAAGCATGGCCTTTAAAAATTCATTGATTTTTTCCTTGGACATGCCGCCCTCTAAAATCATAGACGTCATACCCCGGATAACCGTTACCGGCGTCCGGAGCTGGTGCGACGCGATGTCCAAGAATTCCGAACGCATCACCAGCAATTTTTCCAAATATTCGTTTTTATCCCTTAGTTCGGTTGTTTTTTCTTCTACCTTTTTTTTAAGATTCAAGTTCATTTCCCCGATTTCCTTGTACAAAAGGGCGTTTTCTATGGCTATTGTCGCCTGGGTACCGACTATATTCAGCACATTAATATCTTCATCATTATACATATCTCCCGACTCTTTTTCTCCTAAAGCAATTAACCCTGTTACCTGCCCCTCAATTCCCAGCGGGGATAAGGCGGCCATTCCGTAATCCTCCAGCAATTTTATGGATTTATATTTTTTAGCCGAATTTTCCCTCTTTAATTCCTCTACGATAACCGGGAATAAATCTTTGCCATTTTGGCGATAAAGGCTTTTGCTGGCCAAAAATAATTTTTTACCGTCTATTTTACCGTTAAAATTGTCCTCCACTATAAAATTATTATTCCTATCCTTTACTAAAATCAGCATTGATTTAACGTGGAAAGCGTCGTTTATCGTGCTAAAAATAATATTGTAAATTTTATTTTGTTCCAGGGTTGATTTTAACTTGTCGCCTAATCCGGTTATTAGGGCGTTGCTGTCATAGAGAGAGGTAAAAAAATATTTGTTGGAAATATTTTGAAAATAATCTTTGATATTGGGAAGTAAAAATATTACAACGGAAAAAGTCGTTAATTGGGAGAATAATTTATGCCCGGCAAAATACTTGTTAAATACAAATCCCACGCCAAAAGCTATTGCCAAGGCCGAAAATAAAGTCAGTAAAAACACCGTCCATTTGCGAAGCACCAGCCTGATGTCCATGAGGTGATGGACGATAATTGAGTAGCCGAAGACTATGGAATACGCGATTACCAGCGGGCTTCCAAGCGGGGGAAACCAGTCCTTGCCCATCATCAGCGGAAAATTCGTGGAGCCGCCCAAAAAACCCAGTATTGACCCGAATAAAACGTATTTAATCTGCTCCCGATATACTCCGGTCGCGCGGCTTAATTCTTTTAAAAGCAAAAATATCCCGAAGACTATCACGCTTAACCAGCAGACTATCAAAAAAGTTATGTAGACCCATCCGGCCTGAGGAAAAAAAATAAAATAAAAAATTTCTTTTGTCCCGCTTATGTAATATTTACTGTAACTGAATAACAAGAATATTGAGGTAACGAGATAATAAAAAATCAAAGTCTTCTTTTTTTTCTTACCGAGAACATTTAAAATCCAGCTAATATAAAAAACCGGAATTAAAGTCGCTCCCATATTTAAAGTTCTTGCCCAAAAGAGGGCGGATTCCTGATTTTTGCATAAAAGCCAGACGCCATAGGCGAAACTCCAAATCACCACTCCAAGCGACAACAACCCAAAAGACCTGTTAACCGGATTTTTAATGTCTTTGCGCAAAACCGAAAACCCCAAAAGCACGGCGACAACGGCAATTACAAAATGACTGATGATGAAAAAATTTAAATCCGGCATAGTTAAAGCGAGGGAAAAATATATAATCAGGCTAAAACCGCTAAAAGATTAATTGAGTTGGGCTACTGTCATTTTGTGATGGCGCAATGGCTCGTCATAAAATTCACCGATCGGTTTCCAGCCGGTTGCGCTGAGGATGCGCGATACATCCTGGTCAGTCTTGTAATCCATATACCAGCCCGTAATTTTCATTAAAAAATCAGTCAAAGGATCATCATAAATTAATTCCTTCTGGGCGGTACTGCAGATTATCAGCCCTCCCGGCTTGCTGAAAAGCCTCATGCTTTTCATGACTCTTATGCTGATTTCCATCGGCAATGGGCATAGTACGCCGACTAAAATCACCAAATCAGCCTTACGTAATTCGGCTTTTGAATATTTTTTGCATTCAAAGCTGAAATTTTCTTCAAGGCCGTATTCTTTTACCAGCCTTTTTCCGATATCAATGGCGGCCGGATCAATATCAATATTTCTCACTTGCACTTTTTTTCTCCATCCGGGAAACTTTTTTAAAACTTCTATCATATCTCTCCCCGGGCCGGAAGCAATATTATCAATCAATAGCTTCTTTCCTTTGTAAATTTTTTCCAGCCAGAAAGGAATATTGTCCCTTAAGGCAGTCAGCCGCCGATGAATCTGGATCCCGGCTTTGCTTTTAAGGTAGTACCGGTCAACCGGTGATATTTTATTCGGATCATAAGCCAGGTATAAATACTCAAAGGCCTCGGCAGAGCCCGGAAACCTTTTAATAATTTTTGCCGTTTCGGAATTTTTCAGCAGAAAATCAAGAATGTCTTTAATTTTTGGATTATCCGGCTCAAACAAGCATTCTCTGAATTTTTGCTTAATATCGGCCGGAAAAGCATCTAATAAATATTTCGCTTCTTCAGTATCAAGTATCCTCTGTTTTAAACAATAAACCAACTCCCTGGAATACGCTAATTGGTTAAAACCAAAATCTAACGTTTTTTTCTTTTTTAAAAAAGGTAAATTCATCATAAAATTCATGGACTATTTATTTACAACAATCTAAATTAAAAACCTTTATCATAATGCCTATATCTTACTATATCCACGCCATAAATCAAAACAGCTTCGGAGCGCGCTCCAATCCCGCCAGTCCGGCGATTTTATCCATTACCTCGTCCGTTGCCTCGCGATAAGCCGCGGGGTTATCCTGCCGGCCGCGATATTCTGATAAATTCATGGGCGCGCCGATATTGATTTCAACCATCTTTTTCAATTTCGGCCTTTTCGCGCCGGGCGGAAAAACCTCGTAAGTTCCGCGTATCCCTACCGGGACAACCTTCGCTCCGGTCATTAAAGCAAAGCGGGCGACTCCGGTGCGGGTCTTTTCTATTTTTCCGTTGCGGCTAAGGCCGCCTTGGGGAAAAATCGCGACCGTCCGGCCGATATTTAAAGCCGTAATAACTTCTTCTATGGTTTCGCTCTTATCTTTGGCGCTCCTGTCAACCCTTATGTGGCCGAGACGCTTCAATATCGGCCCGCAAAGGCGCGAATCAAAAAATCTTTCAGCCGCGAGAAAAGTGAGCCGGGCCGGCATAACCGCCTGAATACAGAGAAAATCAAGGTAGCTTTGATGGTTAGCCGCGATTATATAAGCGCCGGACTTTGGCAGGTTTTCCCGGCCTTTAACTTCCTTAATCCAAATCAGCCTTATCAAAGGCGCGAAAAAAATCCTAAGAAAGCAATATAATAGCTTTCCCCGGAGAGTGTTTTCTTCGGCAATTGGAAATTGACCGGCCATTGTTTTAACAGTTGCTTCGGATTAAACTTCAGCCTTAATGCCTTTATTTTACTATAACCCGGACTTAATTCCAATAGCCTGTACATGATGAGCACATAGCCAGCGCTTCACTTAAGTTAACTAACTGATTTTTAGAGGCAGTTGGCCGCCAGCCTATCTATAAAACCCGCAAAAATAAATTCAGGGCTGTTTGGAAAAACAGCCCTGTTTGCCCGCGGCTTGCGCGGGACTTTATCGGCACCGGATTGCTCCTTGGTATCCGGTGCCGGTTCGGCATCGCGCCTCGCGAGGATGAGAAATTACATCATAATCCCTCCCGTTGCAAGCTGATGCCGCTTCCTGAAGCCAACCCTGCAGTCCCTGTCGACCGCAGTAGCTGACTCCAACGGCTCCCCCTCCGCCGGAGGAGGAGCCACTTTGGCTCCAATCTGAGAGGGCGCGTTTTGCGACCCCTCCCCAGTTGAAGCCACCGGCGGTGGCGGTGGTTGCGATAAGCAACACCACCACCACAACTACCAAACATCTCTTCATGAGAGACCTCCTTTTGTTTTGCCCCTTTCGGGGCGTTTGAGTTGAAAAGACCGCCTATACTGTATTTATTGAAGCATATTAAGGCTTAGATAGCAAGGCTACAACTTCTAAAAAACCAACTAAAAAACGGCCGGTTTAGGCCGTCTGACTGCGTTCAAATAAATGTTAAAAAATTTTCTTAAGCGCTAACTGGCCGAACGCCGGTTTTCTCTTCCAGTGTTCCGATCCTTCTCTCAAACCGGTCGTGCGCGGCCTGATTCATTGTGAAATTTTCGTTATTTTTTTTCAATTCTGCCATTAATTCGTCATTTGATTTTAAAATTTCATCTTTCCAGTTAACCAGATCATCTTTGGTTGGCAGATTTTTTAGATCGTCTTTTGTAACAAGTTTGTTAAATTCCTCGGGTGTTAAGGTCATATTATTGCGATTATTTATTATTTATTATTTTTTAAAATCTCAGGGAAAATTTTAACCAATGCTTTAGATGACTTCTTAAAACAATTCTCGCAAAATTCAAAATTTTTATAGTAGTGCCCGTCTTCAAAAAATTTTTCCGGACTGTTTATGCTAATATCCCCCTTTTTACCTTTAATAACCTTTTTACATTTATCGCATTTAAATATTTTGGCCATACATTTAAATATTAAATTAAATATTTCGTATCGCCATTATATCACCGGTCTGGCTCAAGGTCAATTTCCAAGCTCGCGGATAAATTGGTCAGCCGCTTCTTTTACCCCCGGGTCAATTTCTCCGGCTTTTTTTGCCGCGGCTTTGGCGTTTTCCCGGTCGCCCATGGCCACGTAAACCTTCGCCAACTCAATTTGGTAAGCGGAATTTTTTGGATCCAGTTCCGCCGCCCGATTAAAGAGCATTATCTCCCGGGCGTAACTCCCTGCTTCGGCGTAATGGCCGGCCGCCCCTAAAATAAACTGCAGGCTTCCGATTGATCCGGCGCCCCCGAGGTCAAGGCACTTATCAAGTTTAGCGAATGATTTTTCCTCATCCTTCTTAAAAAGATAAATCCGGGAAAGGTGGCAGTAGCCGTCCGGGTAATTTTCGTTCAGGCCAACGGCGTAGAGAAGAATATTTATGGCTTCATCAATATCGCCGCGGGTAAGGTAAATCTGCGCTTTCTCAAAATAGATCGGCGCCCGACCCGGGCTGGCTTCTATTGATTTATTAATCGCTTCTTCAGCCCGGAGCGAATATTGTTTAGCCGAATTTTCATCTTTAATCGCGCCGGAAGCCATGTTTAATATCTGCCCGAAAGTCATCTGGTTCATGCTGTCGTCCGGATTATAACGGACATTTTTTTCCGCCTGCTCTATGGCGTAATTGATTATTCCGGCTTTTTTTTCTTCGCTCATGGAATCCAATTGGCTGAAATTCTGCATTACTGAGCGAACAAAAGTATTTCTCGCGTCGCGATCAAGCGGCGTATCGTAGCTTAAAGCCTTTTTATATTTTTCCGCGGCCGCTTCCAGCCCCTCGCCGGCCGCGATCGCGTACTGGCCGTCAATCGTCCCTTTGAGCATGTATAAAGGCTTAATATTATACTGATAAACGATGAACAGGGCGATAAGGCCGATTACTACAGCCGGAAAAGGGCTTTGTCCTGATTTAATATTTATGGCTTTGGCATTAATATTATCCTCGCCATCTCGGCTTAAAAAATAAATATAACTAAGCATTATCATTAAAGGGATGTAAGTCGCGAGCGCGTCAAAGACTACGAGATTCTGGATAAAATAGGCGATGATTAGCGTTGTCATCAGGCTAAAATCATTTAAGCTGATTTTCTCTTTTTTAAAACCTGAAACTAAATAATAACCGGCGGCGGCGAATATGAATAAATAAGTTAAGAGGCCGAGAAGCCCAGCGGTTGAAGCGATGTCAATTAAATTATTATGAGCCCGGTCAAAGTAAGTTTCCGCTTTTGTGTAGTCGTAAAATTTCGGATCAAAATATTTGTCAAAGGTTATGGCATAGTTTCCGAAGCCGGTGCCGAGGATTGGATGGTTGGGAAAATCCTTTAAGGCGGCTTGCCAGGAAATAAAACGGGTGTTCAAAGTCGGATCGCTTAAGGAAATATGTGTTACCCGGGAAAGGAAAGGACTTCCCTTTATAGCCTCGCTATTTTTAAACGCCAATAATAGGGATATGGCAATAATGATAATAATCGCTCCGGAAAGGCTCGCGATTTTCAGTTTTTGGTTTTTCCCGAAAAGCGCGTTGATAAAAAAAGCCAGGGTTAAACCAACGGCGAATCCGAGATAAGCTCCCCGGGTGCCGGAATAGATGAGCACCAATAGCATGGCCAGGCTGGCTAAACCGTAAAGGATTTTTAAACCGGCGGCTTTTTCTCTTAAAAAAAGGACGGCCGTGAAATAAAGGCTGAAAATCGCGAACGAACCAACGTAAGCCGCGTTGCCGATGACAGAAGTGACCCGCGCCGATCCATAAGGACTTTCCATAATTCCAAAATGCTGAAAAATTCCGACCATGCTCGCGTAAAAAGCCGTAAGAGTAAAAGCGATAAAGAGCCGGCGCCAGTCTTTTTCATCCCGGAAAACCGTAACGATTATGAAATAAAAAATTAGAAAATGAAAAAGGTGGAACCAGCCGAGCATCCGCTCAATGTCGCCCCAGAAGCTTAAATTAAAATCCACGCCGAAAATCGTTGAAACGAGGAGCGCGAAAAAGAAAGCGCCGAGCCCGAAAGAGATATAGGAAAATTTCGGGCGAAAGGGCGGGTATTGAATTATGAAAACCAGCCAGACTGCCCCGAGAATTTCCATCATGATGTTAAAAGGAATCTGCTTGGACGTTATGTAGGGAAATAAAAGGCTCGTAAAAACGAATAAAATACAGAGTAAACTGGCGTAAATCCCGCCTCTTAGGATGTTTAAGTAGGTTTTTGGCGTCATATTATCACTCCCCGTTAAAAAACTTTTCCGGGTCAATGAAGTTTTTAAAACTCTTAATCATTACCTTATTCCTGCTTATGTCCGTATGAAGATGCGGGCAGGTTGTAAGCAGTCCGGTATTGCCGGTATATCCGATAATCTCTCCTTCCTTGTATTTTCCTTTTTGACCCGGCTTTTTTAAATGCATAAACCGGATAACGAGCGGTCCGTATTTTTTATCGCGAAAAAAAGCCCAGATCGTATTCCCGCCCTGCAGTCCGCGCCCCGAGTAAATAATTTCGCAATCCGCGGGCGCGAAAATTCCGGTTCCGGCCGGAACGATATGGTCAACCCCGAGATGGCGCGAAGAATAAAAAGTTTTTTCTCCGAACCAATATCCCCTTTTCGCTTTTACCCAGTCTTTGAGAGGGAAAGTCATATTTTCTCAACCATCTCAATTACATCTTGCCAAAATCGCTATTACTTATTCCAAGACCCAAATTTCTCATTACATTAAACGCGTCAGCCGGGCGGCCGAGAAAATAGCGCTTGCCGTCCGCCGGGTTAATATACCAAGCTTCGCCTTTTCCTTCAACCTGCAAAAATATTTTTCCTTTCTGCTTCGCGGAAAAACCGGAATCAAGATTCATTTTAGCGTTCTTTATTTTTGGCGAATACCCGGAATTGAGTTCCGCTTTATCATCAAATCCGTCAGCGTCAGTATCCTTTTTGCTCTTATCTGTCCCCAAAGCGTCTTCAAATATGTCCGACAGTCCGTCCGCGTCAGAATCAGTCCCGGTCAAACTCGCTAGCCCCAAAGGAATTTTTTCCAGATCCGCGGTTTTAATTCCAATTCCCCGCTCCCGCATGACGGAAAAAGCGTCATCCGGCCGACCGAGAGAATACATTTTTTCCGTTCCCGGATCAACCCAGTAAGCCTCGCCCTTGCTTTCAACTTTCAGAATAATCTTTCCCTTTAGGTTTTTATAAAGAGAGGAGTTTTTTATGGACAGGGCGGTTTGGGATTGGGAGGCGGAGGAGGATGGAGATGTCGGGGGTGAGATGCTTCCGTTACCGCTTTCATTTCCCGAGCCGGATTGTCCCTGTCCGGCTGCTGAAATAATAAAAGTTTTAACCGTTGATTTATAGGCGGTACCCGGCGAGCTTGTTCCGGTTACGAAATACTCGTAATTTCCCGGAGCTAAATTTTTTATTTCCGCGGCATGCGAGGCATTCATCTCGTCCGAGCCGACCTTAACCCAATCCCCGCCTTTCTTATAATAAACCCAGCCGCTAGCGCGCAAACTCGTATCCCAGGAAATTTTTACCGAACTCCCCGCGGCCGTTGCCACAGGCTCTTTCGTAAGTAAAACCGCGTCGTTTAACGGGGTGGTAAAAGAAAGATAGGCGGTTTCTTTGGTAGTCGCGTTTAGCGACGAGATTACCCTGTAATTATATTTTGTTCCAGCCTTTAACCTGGTTAATTTTATTTCATGGTTAGAGGCATTATTGGAATCCGAAACATTCTCAAGAGACACTGGAGGATCTTGGTTATATTCAACTTTGCTTGAGGCGGCTTTGGTAGTTTTCCAGACAATCGCGGCCGATGACGAACTGATTAGAGATAGCGCCGTGTCAAAAATAGTAAAGCTGTTTTTTTCTTCCTGGCTCAGATAAACATAAACTGGGGTTGACGTGGAGTTGTTGGTTTCGTCCTTTTCCAAAAGACGTTCCACTTTATCAATTGTAAACTCAATTTTATTACTGCCAGCTTTAATAAATTCTCCCGTATATGAATATTTGAATTTTTCACCGGGTTCAAGAGGATTGTTAATATCCGGATAGTCGTCATAAGTTTTTGTTTTTATATCAAACCCCGATAGGTTATAAAAAATATCGTCTTCATGCAATCCGGTACTAGTGTTAATAGCTGAATCGCCGGCATTTTTTAACCATACATTTATAGTAATCGCCGAGTTTACAATCGGATCAAGAGGGACTAATTCTATCAAATCAAAAGCTAAATCGGTTTTTCCGGCCTCAAACACCTTGATAGTCTCTTCAAGACTGTTATTGATTTTTTCGTTGCTTTCATAAACTTCATCATTTTGGTCTATGTTAAAAGAAATCTTTCGCTCTCCCGCTCCGGTAAACTTACCTTTAACAATATAATAGAATTCACCATCCGGAAGTATAACATTGTTTAACGAAGGCGCGGGCGCGCTAAAAGATTCAACTTCAAAGCCGGGCAGGCTGTACGCGTAAGCCGTTAAGCCAGCGGTAGTATAAATATTTTTTGTCCCGTTATTTTTTATCTTAAATCTCACGTTGCAGGTCTGTCCGGCGGATAATTTTTCCGGCTCGGTAATTATATCCGTTACCGCTAAATCATTTCCCTGGACGGTTATCTCCTTGCTCAGGGTATTATTATTCTCATCCGTCTCCTCAAGCACATTGGCGGTATCTATGGAAAAAGTGAGATTTTGTTTCTTAATTTCTTTGAATTTACCGGTAAAAACATAAGTCTGCTCGCCGCCGGCCGCGAGCGAAACCAGAGGAAAAGTATAACTTTTCGTATCAATTTCAAAATTCGGGAATGAGTAGCTAAACGCGCGGAAGAATTCTTCCAAAGCCGCTCCGGATCCGAGATTTTTCGCTTTCACCGTAATAGTCGCCGCCTGGTTATAATCCGGACTTTCGGGATTCACGGAAATTGAGGTTACGGCAATGTCCGACCCGACCAGCGCGCGGGATTCTTTTATACCGGTTATCGCGGAAGCAACTATCAAGAAAGCGAAAAAAGCTAAAAAGGAACGAAATTTTGTCATAAATTATTTTAAAAATTAGTTTCGCGCTTTATTCACTCCACTGATTCGCGCAAATTTAGGAGAGAGTAATCTCGTACATTAAAGCATTATTCCCCGTGCCTTAAAAGATAGTCGTCTTTTCTTCCCCGCAGAATCCGGGGGTCAAGCACTCTTTTAATTCCCTGCTCATACACGGCGATTATATCTTCTCTGGATCTTTTCATGCTGTATTCATAAAGTTCGGCGAGCATTAGATAATAGGTCGTTTCGCCGGGCGAAATTGCTATGGCTTCTTTGTAATATTCCTCTGATAATTTATAATCGCCCAAATATTTTGCCATATTTCCGGCATTAACTATTAAAACAGTATTCTTCCTTTGCCCGGCTTCAATTCCTTCCTGATAAATTTTAAGCGCCTCCCGGTAATACTCTTTTCCATCGCCGATTTTTTGCGCCTGAACGTCTTCAGCCAGAGTCTTCCAAGCCATTCCCAAAGAAATATACGTCTTAATATTATTCTTATCCGCCTTTAAAATATTTTGCTCTTTTATTATTTCATCTACTGAAGCCGACAATCCGGGATAATTATTTTTTAATCGGTTCAAGCCAATGTCCGATCCTCCGCCCTTGTAAAAATACATTATCGCTCCAATGCTAGCGGTTAAAACGATAATTACGCTAAAAATTATTAAATTTTTTTTGCTAAAAATAGCGCTCATATCTTTAAATTTTAGATATTAATTAGTTATCATCTTAAATTATCGCATTATTACCCTTAAATTTCAACGGCGTTTATCTACATTTCCACTCCGTTATCCTTTAAGAAGTTTATCGCTTCTTCTCTTAAAGCCGGGTTTAGCTCTACGGCTTTTTCTATGTATTCCTTTGCCATAATTTTATCGCCCAAAATCATGTAGGTAGCGGCCAGACTGGCGTAATTTTGGGCGTTTTGAGGTTCCCGCGCTATCAAATTTTCGTAAAGCGGGACTATTTTTTCGTAACTTTTATCCTGAGCGTA
>Ga0172379_10003752_pt1 | contig 23631 bp, 15 predicted proteins | sample GrowelOW334metaG_FD_119756 | JGI IMG/M metagenome (GOLD analysis project Ga0172379, IMG submission 119756) | Groundwater microbial communities from an aquifer near a municipal landfill in Southern Ontario, Canada - Groundwater well OW334 metaG | ecosystem: Environmental > Aquatic > Deep...
ATGCATGATATCGGAGGATGCGATGAAGGCACCAAGAGGCATCCCTCCACCCAGTGCTTTTGCAAGTAGCAGTATATCAGGAACAATCCCGGTATCTTCGAATGCAAACAAAGTGCCGGTACGGCCGAATCCAGTCTGGATTTCATCAAACAGCAATAAGGCTCCAACCTCCCTGCAACGATCTGCAAGCGATTTAAAGAACTCCTTGCTAGCGGACAGTATTCCTGCTTCCGCCTGGATTGGTTCAATAATTACGGCTGCAGTATCCTTAGAAATGGCCTCCAGGGAGTCCATATTATTAAACTCAAGAATTCGGATCGAAGGGATAAGTGGTCGAAATGCAGTTTTGTACATTTCATTTCCCATCACGCTCAGCGCACCCTGGGTACTGCCATGATAGGCATTGCTGAAACAGACCAGCTCATGCCGGCCGGTAAATCTTTTTGCCAGCTTTAGCGCGCCCTCAACGGCTTCAGATCCGCTGTTCACGAAAAAAACCTGATTGAGCGTTTCCGGAAGGCAACCGACCAGGGCCTGTGCATATTTCACCTGTGGCGACTGAATGAGTTCGCCGTATACCATCGTGTGCATATACCTGCCGGCTTGTTCGGTAATTGCGCGGATAATCGCAGGATTGCAGTGGCCGAGGTTACTGACGGAAAAACCGCTGATCAGGTCCAGATATTTTTTACCTGAAGGATCATAAAGATAACATCCTTCGGCTCTGGAAACCTCTAATCCAAGCGGGTAGGGGGAAGTTTGTCCAAGATATCTCAGGAAAAGATCCTTCGAGCCGTCCATGGCCGTTAATGCGACATCAGGTTGAGGCTGGAAAGCAATTGATCACGATAGGATTTTCCAACAGGAACTTCCTGTTCCATTGTCTTGTCACGGATGATCAGGCTGTTTCTTTTGATCGATTCTATTTTGTTCAGATTGACAATATGCGACCGGTGAACCTGAAGGAACACATCAGAGGGAAGTTTTTGCAGGATTGCCTTGAGGGTAAAGTGTACCGCAAGCTTTTCATGCTGGGTGATCACCAGAACATAATTCTCAAGGGATTCAATCCAGATGATGTCATCATAACTCAGCTTGATCAGACTATGACCTTTCTTGACGAAAATATCGTTCTGTACCTTTTGTACATTATTTTGCCTGCGCCAGTGAGAATACGCTTTAGATACTGCTTTATAGAAACGGGCATAGGTGATCGGCTTAAGGATATAATCGGTAACATCGTATTCAAAGGCTTCCAGTGCATATTTTTCTTGTGCCGAAAGGATAATCACAACGGGTTTTTCTTCCAGGGTCCGCAGATATTCAAGTCCGGACATTTCCGGAAGTTCAATGTCCAGAAGGACGAGGTCGGCCTTGTTTTCAGGATTCTGGTCATTGATAGCATCCAAAGCACTGCCATAAGACCCAACCAGATTGAGCATTCTGGTTTTTTGTACAAAGATTTCCACCAGCTTACGTGATTCATCATAATCCTCGATGATGATGCAATTCATAGGTTTGATTGCCATGGGTCTTTGTTTTGATTATCAAATATAAATCTTTTTTCGAGTTGTTCCGAGTGCTTTATACTTTTTCGGAGCCAATCGAGAACTAATAGATTCTGGTCTTCTTTCGTCAGGTGCCAATTCAGCGTGGAATTTCGTAGATCGCGCATGAGATTGTAGGCGATTATTGCGGCCGACACCGAAATATTGAAGCTTTCGGTAAATCCCGACATTGGAATCCTGACAAACTCATCAGACAGGCTAAGGGCTTGCTCTGACAGCCCCTTTAATTCTGTACCGAACAGCAGGGCGATTTTCCCTGGTGCAAGGTCGAAGTCATCCAGCGAAACATCTTTCGAGTGAGGGGTTGTGGCCACAATGCGATATCCGTTTGCTTTAAGTCCCTGAATCGCTTCGTTTATGTTGCCTTCAGGCTTATTGTACCGATAGAGATCAAGCCATTGAGCGGATCCCAGTTCAACATCCGGGTTCAGCTTATACCGGTTTCTTTCCTCAATGATGTGAACATCCTGAATACCCAGGCAATCGCCGGTCCGTAAAACCGCACTTGCATTTTGGGGCTGATAAATGTCCTCCAGTACAAGTGTGATATACCGGGTTCTTTGGGCTGCTACCTCCCTGAATAATTGATACCTGTGGGGAGTGGCAAACCCGGAAAGAAATTCAATCAATGACTCCATAATAAAAAAAAAGGGAGTGCATGGCACTCCCTGTTAGTAAGATAGTCGGGTTATTTTACTTTCCCGGTAAGTTCAGTACCAGCTTTGAATTTTACCACTTTTTTAGCAGCGATCTTAATTGGAGCGCCAGTTTGTGGATTACGACCGGTGCGGGCATTTCTGGCGGAAACCGAGAATGACCCGAAACCTACAAGAGCAACTCGTCCACCACTTTTCAGTGTGTGTGCGGTGGTTTTTACAAATGCATCCAATGCCCTCTTGGCATCAGCTTTAGTAAGATTTGCATCCTTTGCGATAGCGTCGATTAATTGTGCTTTGTTCATAAAAAATGATTTTATGGGTTAGTGAATAGTTGCAATGCTATACAAATTTAGGCCATTATTGATCTTAAGCAAATTAGAATGGTTTTTTTTTTGAAATTTCCTTAAAAAAAAAGGAAATCCGCTTTAATCGACGGATTTGGGTATAAATTTTCCATTTTGTGGACGTTTTATGAACGGATATGGGGGTTTCAGAGGGTTTGTTCAACTGTCGTTGCAGTAATTCGAGAAAGATTTTTAATTTTGCAGCTCGGAGAAATGGCAGAGTGGTCGATCGCGGCGGTCTTGAAAACCGTTGTGCCTGCGAGGGCACCGGGGGTTCGAATCCCTCTTTCTCCGCCAAAGCCAGTTGCGATTACAGAGCAGCTGGCTTTTTTCATGGAGACAACCGCCAAACTTGTTTGGTGGGTTGCCGACAAGAAAAAAGCTAGCTTCCGCAGGAAGGTAATCGCAACTGGCTTTGACCGGCTCCCCCCGCGGATCACGCCGACCAGCGGGAGGCGTAATCCCCGAGGTGGGTGTGGGTTTGGGTGTGAGGTGTGGGTGTGAAATAAAAAGAGGCCGGGGTTTTCCCCGGCCTCTTTTGTTAAACAGTCTTCGAGAGTACTTACTTGATATCCCAGAAAACTTTATTATTCAGATCTGACTGAGCTTTTACAGCATCGTAATTAATACCGTTCAGATCCTTTTCAGTTACAGGATATAACCACCTTACCGGCGGAACTTTCTGCTGGCTGGTCGGATCCTCAGGGAATACAAACGATGGCTTGTCGAGCCTGCGGTATTCAGCCCAGGTCTGCGGCATTTGTGCCAATCCGGTATTTAACCATTTCTGGGTGGCAATCAGGGCAACTTTATCCGTGTTATTAGCCCAGGATACTGCTGCACTTGCTTTGTAAGCGGAGATCTGGGTTGCCGTCGGACGATCGAGTGGAGCCCTGTAAGTGCCGGTTTCGTTAATACCAAACCACATATCGATCGATTGGTCGATACCGGTTTCATAAGCAGCTTTTGCATCACCGGTGGCGAATCCCTTCTGAATGGCTTCAGCTTTCATGAAACTGACTTCAGCAGCTGTAATGATGAATCCGGGGAAGAAGGTATTTCTTGTAAAGGAGGAAGTATCATACCTTGCCACCAGACCGTCAGATAATTTCTGGTTCTGTACGGAAGCATTTTCCAGCGGGTTCATGCCAATCCATTCGCCATTTTTATTCGGGTCAAAAGTGATGTCAAGCCTTGGGTCGGCATTATCCATCATGTTTTTAACCATAGCATAAGGAGCAACATCATAAACACCCCATGTTTCCATTGCGCTGCGAATCTCCTGACCAGCCCAGAGGTCCGGACCTGGTTCATCCAGCATAATTGCATCTGCATTAGATTCAATAACCGGGTATTTAGTTGGATTATTCAGGATTTCACCGATTTCTGCAGTTGGCATAACATCGGATCCACGCATGAGCAACCTTAAGCGCAGTGAATTGCAATACTTCTGCCACATGACGATATCTCCATGATTCAGAAAATCCTTTTTGGCGAATAATCCAGCATAGAAGGTAGGAACTGAAATCGTGGTGAATTCATCAGCCATCACTTTCAGGTCGGCCAGTATGGTGGTGTAAATGGTCTTGGCATCGTCGTATTTCGGTAACGATTCGTCGAGGTTACCAATCTCACGGACTTTACCGGCTTCCGACCACGGGATGTCACCGAAAAGGTCGACCGTCTGCTGGGTCTGATCATAGAAAAAGATCGTGGCAGCCATCATGAATATTCTATATTCAGCCTGGTTTGCCGTTTCCAGCTTGTTGTACAAATTTTCCATAACCCTGAACTGGGTGAGGGTGTTGTAATAGGTATTCCATCTCCAATCCATGGCTGCAGCCGGTGGAATGAACTGATCTTTTGAATTTACCCATCCCATCGTCTGGGTGTAATGGCCCAGAGTCGGTTGTTCAACCACAAAGAACCTCCAGTACAAAGGCAATACAACCGGATTGGCACTCGCAATGACTCCGGTCAGGAAATTCTCAACCGTTGCGGTTGAAGATTGTGCCGGATTCGGGTATAATGTTTCCAGATCGCTTTTCTTGCAACTATTAAAAATGAGTGCAAAAGAGGCGAAGGCCATTATTACTATATAAACTCTTTTTTTCATATTTCTAAATGTTTATGTCGTTATTAGAAACTTGCACGTAATGAGATACCCATGCTTCTGGTTGCTGCGGTTGACCCCTGAACAATAGCCGAATTAACCCAGCTTGATCCGATGTTGGTTTCAGGATCAAATTCCTTCATGGTGCGGTAGATATAAAACAGGTTACTGCCAATCAGGGCGATGCGGAGATTGTTGCAACCAATTTTCTTGGCAATATTCAAGGGCAAAGAGTATCCGATGGATAATTCCCTGAATTTCACATAGTCGTTTTTAACAACGGCATCATCGTAACGGCTATAAGGAATCCCCCATGCCGGGTTGGCACCCCAGGTGTAGGTATTGAGATAGAAAGAAGCTGCATCAACGACCACATCATTTTTGGTACCGTCAGGTTTATTACCTTCGAGGATCAAACCATCATGGAAGATTTTTGCACCGGTCGGGGCAGTTGCAATGTCAGCCACTTTTTTTCCGTCACCATTAATATAATAAGCAATACCGCCGTTTGCCTCATCCCTGTATTTCAGGGTTTCTTCAAACATACCGGCACCTTTCATGTATTGACGGGCAATTGACATGACTTCGCTTCCGAGGTTAAAGTCGATCGTGAAATCAATGAAGAAGTTTTTGTACTCCAGATAGTTGCCGATACCACCTACGATATCCGGTGTAACGTTACCCACTTTCTTCATTTCGGTAAAATCGATCTGGTATAATCCATCAACGGGATCAACTATCATGGTACCGTTTGCATCAACTTTCGGCAAGTAGCAAAGAATATCACCCATCGGCTGTCCTGGTTCGGAAACAATCAAGGCAGCACCTGCATCAATATTGGCATGAGTTAAACGGTCAACACCTTTCATCAGGCTGACCACCTCATTACGGTTTTTCGAGAAGTTGGAACGGATATCCCATTTGAAATCTTGGGTTTGAACCGGCGATCCATAGAGGGAAGCTTCAATCCCAACGTTTTTCAGTTCACCGATGTTGGTCAGCATGCTGCTGGCTCCAACCGTGGAAGGAACGGATAACCAAAGGATCTGGTCAACGATTTTATTGCTGTAGAAGTTAGCTTCCAAACCTAAGCGGTTGCCGAAGAACTTCATTTCAGTACCGACCTCAAATTCATGTTTTTCTTCCGGTCTGATTTTGTCATTGCCATAACTGCCTGAAACCTGGTTGTAAACGATTCCGTTTACTGTTCCCTGGTTGTAAGCATTGTTGGCAGCATACATCGGAGGAGCGTTACCTACGATACCCCAACCTACGCGGACTTTACCATAGTCAATAAAACTCGGTAGAGTAAAGGCGTCGCTGAAAATAAAGCTACCGTTAACAGATGGATAGAAGAAGGTGTTGCTTCCGGGAGGCAAAGTCGAGGAGGATTCCTGACGGCCTGTGAATTCAATGAAAGCATAATCTTTAAAGCTGAAACTTGCGGTTCCGAAGAAGGCATATTTGAGCAGTTCATTGTAATCGGCGCTTCCGTTAGCGGAACCCCTGTTTACCGAAGCATTCAGGGAGTACCAGTTTTCAGTACTCAAACCGTCAACAGTCCATGCACTTGCTCCTTTGTAAGTTTCCCTGCGGCCGTTAAAACCGGCATTCAGAACCAGTCCGAAATCTTCGGTCAGCTTCTTATCATAAGAAAGAATAGCATCACCGTAAAGGGTGGAAAACATGGATGAACCTAAACTGAAGCTGCCGGAATTACCTAAACTCAAAGGTATTGAGTTAGGATCGCGGTTTTCCGTGCGGATAGAGGTGAAATCGTTGGCAATCCTGCCCCTCAGGTTTAATCCGTTGGCAATGGTCCAGGTTGCGGTGATACTTGAAATCAGACGATCCTGATATTCATCGTTCTGGGTTTTAAGTGTTCTCCAGAAGAAATCCAGAAGATCCTGGGCCCTCATATTATATTTAATGTTCTCATCGGGGGTAGCACTGGGCTGGCCAGGCATTCTGAAATAATAACCCTTACTGGTCTGATATTTGTCGAGATACCACTGGGCATCGTCGAAACGGCTTAGGAAACCGCCGAAGTTGTTGGTAATACGGCTGATCAGATAAGGACGGTTGTGAGTGTACTGGTTAATGTAGTTCATACCCAGGTCAACCTTGAAGTTTTTGTTCAGATTGAGGGTGGAAGTCAGGTTGAATGTGTTCCTGTTGTGTTTTCCACCTCTCTGAGTTCCTTCATAATCCATGCGGGTATAGGAGAAACGAACATTGCCCCATTCACCGGCTTTGTTCACTGCAACGTTGGCAGTGGAGTTGAAACCGGTACGGAACAGGTTTTTCCAGTTGTCAGGCTGAGCAACATAAGGATGAATTTTGCCGTCCCAACCGATAACGGGATTGCCGTCAAATTTAGGTCCGAATTGTGCATAGGCACGATAAATAGGCCGGCGGATCTGTTGTCCTTCAACAGTTTCCATCAACCAACCATCTTCGTCAGAACCAAAACTTCCAACGTTGGTAGCCCTGTCATAACCCGGGCCGTATTCGTTCTGGAATGGAGGCAGGAATGCCGGCGTTTCTTGCAGGTAAGTGTAACTTGCATCGACACCAAGACCCTGTTTCTGAGTACCTTTTTTGGTAGTGATCACCACAACCCCGTTTGCAGCTTCAGAACCGTAAAGGGCAGATGCGGATGCACCTTTCAGAACGGTCAGGTCTTCAATGTCCTGCGGGTTGATGTCAACCAGTCCGTTTCCACGGATTCTCTGGTCGCCCCAGTAACCGGCATCGTTGGCTGATCCGTTGCGGATCGGAATACCATCGATGATAATCAAAGGCTGGTTGCTGAAGTTGATAGAGTTCATACCCCTGATGTTGATGTTAACAGCACTGGTAGCACCTCCCGGGGCGGAAGTAATCCTGACCCCTGATGCCTTACCATAAAGTGCGGAGCCAAAGTTCGGCGAACCGACTTTTGTGATCTCTTTTGAACTTACACGGCTGACGGCATACCCCAAAGCTTTTTGGGCACGGCGGATACCTAAAGCGGTTACCACAACCTCATTCAATTCAGTTGCTTCAGGCTGAAGCGCAAGATTGATGGTAGTTGCGTTTCCAACGACAACCTCTTGTTTGGCGTAACCCAAAAAAGAGAATTCCAAAGTACTGCCTTTGGCAACAGAAATCGAGTAATTTCCGTTCCCATCGGTTGAAGTACCTGTTCCTGATCCTTTCACTGCAACGTTTACTCCAGGTAGCGATTCATTGGTCGACGCATCCGTCACTCTACCGCTGACCCTGAGCTGTTGTGCATAAACGCTTGCGAACATAAAGAATGCCAGCACGATCAATGTGCCGCATTTCTTCAAGCTTAGTTTACTACTCATAGGAAATTAGTATTTGGTTAAACAATAATGATGAACACCTAACAATATTTGGGTTTAAAATGATCAAATTTTTCAACTGGCGGGTTCTTCACGAAGTTCGTCTTGGTTCCACTTAAGACAAGAAACAAATATAACACGAATTTGAAAATTTTAAGAAAAAATTCGTTTTTTCAAACGATTGAAATGGAATTTATCAGACAACCAAAGCCTTATATTTTCGATATTTTTGATTGTAATATTCAGTTTTTTTCGGATTAGGGTAAAAAGTAGTATCAAAACCCTGTTCCATGGCGGACATGGCCGCTTCAGCGGTTGAATAAACTCCGGCAGCTGTTGCAGCAAACATAGCGGCACCGAGGGCACAGGCCTGATCAGAAGAAGATACTTTTATTTGAGTATTCATCACATCTGCAAGGATCTGCATTACGAATGGGGATTTCTTGGCCACACCCCCAATCGCAATGACTTCCCGGATGGGAACCCCTTCATCAGTGAACCGTTCGGCAATGGCACGGCTTCCGAAGGCGGTTGCCTCAACGAGTGCTTTAAACAGCATCGGGGCAGTGGTGCCTAATGTTAATCCTGAAAGGGTGGCAGTAAGGGTCTGATCAGCATCCGGAGTGCGTCGTCCGTTAAACCAATCGGAGGCAAGCGGTATCAGGTCATCATCCGGCAGGAGGGCAGCCTCTTCAGTAATCCTGGTCAGGATGGATTCCGAAATTCTTTCGCGTTCGGTTGGATTGGTAATGAATTGCAATGGCCAGCTGATCATATTCCTAAACCAGGCATAAACATCGCCGAAAGCGGATTGGCCTGCTTCCAGACCCACCATCCCCGGTACGATGGATCCATCCACCTGACCACAGATCCCCCGGACCAGTTTTCCCTGCATGGCGTCATAAGGAGCAATCAGCATATCACAGGTTGAAGTACCCATTACCCGAAGCAACGAATAGGGTTGAATGCCGCCACCGACCGCTCCCATATGCGCATCGAATGCACCTGCACCGATGGCAACCTGGCCTGTAATTCCGAGCCTTTCAGACCATTCAGGCGTGAGGTGGCCAACTTTATAGCTGGCCGGATAAGTTTTCCGGTATAATCTTTTTCTGAATGAATCTAAAACAGGATCAAGGGCAGTAAGAAATTCTTCGGACGGTAAGCCGTCAAAATCATCATGCCACATGGCTTTATGGCCTGCCGCACAGCGACTGCGAATAACCTCTTCCGGAACCGTCCTGCCTGTCAAAATAGCAGGCATCCAATCGCAGTGTTCCACCCATGAGTAAGCGGCATTACGTACTGCCTGATCTTCCCGAAGTACATGCAAGGTCTTGGCCCAAACCCATTCCGATGAATAGATTCCTCCTTCAAATTTGGAATAATCAATCATCCATCTTGAACAGAGATCATTAATCTCTGCTGCTTCCACGATGGCGGTATGATCTTTCCAGAGAATAAACATCGCATTGGGATTCGCCTTGAATTCGGGCAGCAGGGCGAGCGGGGTACCCTGTTTGTCGACAAATACCGGTGTCGATCCGGTGGTATCAAACGAGATTCCGGCAATCCGTCCGTTCGTGCCGGCCGGAGCTTTGTCCAGAGCTTCCCCGACAACCTGAACCATTGATTCAAGATAATCAAGAGGATGCTGACGGTACTGGTTTTTCAGGGGATTACAAAATAAACCCGCCTTCCATCGCGGATACCATGCCACGGCACTCGAAACTTCCTTGCCGTTTCCGGCATTGACGATAACCGCCCTTACCGAATCCGTCCCATAATCTATTCCTATGACATATTTTTCCATAACCTAAACTTCCGCATACTCGATTCCCAGGATCTCGCAAAGCATTCTCCACTTCCGCCGGGTATCCCCAAGATGAAGAGTCTGATGATGAGTTCCGCCGAAACGAAGCCATCCGTCATTGCAGGCATTCACTCCGGTTTCAGGTTTGAAATGGAAATAAGGCATCTCAATGAAGGGCACCACCGGGGTGTCCAATATCTCACCATAGGTAAGAACGATCCTGAAATATTCGCCTTCGATCGGTACCAGGGAAACAAATGTGGCCGGTCCCGGCTGCGCCTGAAAAACACAGGTCGGTGGATTTTCGAGGTCGCCGATACCCAAAACCCTGTTGGCCAACCGAATAGGTCTGTCTTTACGGGCGATCATATAATTTCCTTCACCCATATGGCTCATCAGCATGCTGCCCAGTTTCCAATCCATAGCATACATCTCGGTAAAATGGGCATTTTCCTGAATACGATGGCCGGCGGCAACCATGGTGGCCGTATTGGTATCACCTTCAGCGGCATAGCCATAGCCTTCGGCCATTAGCCGGGAAGCCGCATACATAGGGATTTGTTCAAATCGTCCGTCGCCTTTGAATACATCAAAATGCGCGCTGAAACCCGAGTAATTATGGTCTTCCAAAAATTTCCTGAATCCAAGGTACATCCTGACCGCATATTCATGGTTTTTTTCAGGCATGTCCTTGTCAACCAGGAAAGTTTTAAAGTTGAAAGCCATTTCTTTACGGACCTGTTCAATACCGGCCAATTCCATATTTCTATGGATCTCCCCGATATGTTCTTTGTGAATGACCGGACCCATCACTCGCATAAAGGCGGCTTCATCGGCAATGGTATCTCCCATATCATGCATTTTACCGATCTCGGCAATTTTCATCTTTTTCATATCGGAGGCAGCCATGGCCGCATGACCCCAGTCGGTAACGTAGCTCTTAAAGTCTTCATCCTTCCAGTATCCGGTGCAGATTGCATAACCTGTTCCCATGGTTCTCATCAGTGCATTCGAGATATCCTGGGCACCATGGATTCCCTGATTATACGTGAGGTCCTCCATGGTCCAGTCACCGGTTACTTCAGAAACTGGTTGGGTATTTGCCAACAATACAGGAAGGTGGTTTTCCTGAAAAGCCCTCACGATCCTCATTCCGGGACCATAGGTGAGCATAACGATCATGATTCCATCGAGCCGGTCAACATTGAATTGACTGACAATGGCTTCAATATCCGCGCGGTTTCTGGCTGCTTTTGGAAAAACCAGGTTGACTCGACCTGCAAATTCCTGAACGATATTCCGGGCATACTCCTCCTGGTGTGCGGTGATCCCCGGCAACGACTTATCATACAACTCCTGCATGATACCCAGCAGGCCGATCTTTGGTAATCTTGGCTTATACATTGGTTAAAAAATTATTTCCAGAAATAGATATAAAATGCCACCACAATTGACAGAATGATCACTGAATTAATGATATCCCATTTGTCATAACTGGCGCGGGTTTCAGCTCTCTGTTCGGCAGTCGATGAAAAATAGGTGAGACCAACCAGCCGTTCTTCCGAAATCGGTTTTGTAAACATACTGACCAATACGATCGTTGCGATACAGATGAAAAACAGATAAATGCAGTAATGAAGCCAGTTTGGGGCGAGAAAGGTTTTAAATAGGAATCCGTCAGGATCGATTGAGGTCTGGAAGATTTTAAGTCCCAGACGTGTCATTCCAAGCGAAAAACCAACGATCATACCCCATAGACCTCCGGCGGCTGATGCTCTCTTCCAGAAAACACCCAGCAAAAATACCGAAGCAATCCCCGGAGCAAGTAATGATTGTACGTCCTGAAGATATTGATAAAGCACCTGACCCAGGCTTTTCATGACCGGAATCCAGAGAACGCCGAGGATGGTCACTACTACGGTAGCCCACCGTCCGACCTTAACCAGTTGCTTTTCTGTGGATACAGGCCGGTATTTTTTATAGAAATCAACCGTAAATAGGGTAGCCGAGGAATTAAACAGGGAAGCCAGCGAGCTCATCAGGGCCGCCAGCAATCCTCCAACCACCACACCTTTCAGTCCGATAGGAAGCAGATTGGAAACCATTGTCGGAAACGCGGCATCTGAACTGGTCAGGGTCATCAGTCCCTTTTGGTTCAGTGCATAGGCGATCATTCCTGGAATCAGGAAGATAAATACAGGCGTCAGTTTGAGGTAACCCCCGAAAATGGCACCCCGGCGGGCCTGTTTCTGATCCCTGCCTGATAGAACCCTTTGAACGATGTACTGATCGGTGCACCAATACCAGAATCCGATGATGGCTGACCCCAGGATAACACCGGTCCAGGGGAAATCCGGGTCATCCTTCGACCTGATCAGGCTCGTCATGGAATCACCAAGAGGAGTGGTATGCTGCCTGCAGATCTCCATCATCTCGTGCCAACCCCCCAGTTTAGTCAGACCTACCACGAGGATGACAATGGAGCCGATCAAAAGTACCGGCGTCTGAAGTATGGAAGTGTACAAAACAGATTTCATTCCGCCTATCACGGTAAATAGGCCGGTAATGACAACCAATCCGATCGCACTGATCCAGAAGAAGTCGATCCCCATGAAAGTTTCAATGCCGAGAACCTGCTTAAACACAATTCCTCCTGCATATACCGTTACCGCTACTTTTGTCAGCACATAGCTCACCAGCGAAATAATGGATAGCAATGACCGGGCTCCCGAATTATATCTTTTTTCAAGAAATTCAGGCATCGTAAACACTCCGCTCCTGGCATAAAAAGGAACAAAAACCCAACCCAGAATCAAGATCAGCCATCCATGCATCTCCCAGTGAGCCATGGCCATTCCGGTAGATGCACCCGCACCGGCAAGACCCACCAGGTGCTCAGAACCAATGTTGGATGCGAAGATGGAAGAGCCAATGGCCAACCAGGTTGCATCACGGCCAGCAAGAAAGTAATCTGAAGTTGTTTCCTCTTTCATTCTGCTGACCCAAACCACAATTCCGACGAGTGCCAGGCCAAATAAGCCAAGCACCGTCCAATCCAACCAATGAAAACCAACCATGATACTAAGTTTTAGGTTTTTTCCAGGAATCGATAATAATTGTTAAAAATACACTTTTAATTATTAAATGGATAAAATGTAAGAAAAAATTATGGTTGCAGAATCCGGCTTTACGCCTTATTTTTATGCCTTCATCTAAAACAAACTGTTATGAAAGGACATGTCGATCGCAGATCGTTTTTGCGTATATCAGCGTTAACCGGGGCATTTATGGGTATTCCCCGATTGATCAATGCCAAGGGTACCCCTGATATCGAAGAAATCATTGACCGGATTTCTCAAACCCCGTCAATTACCGGAAACTCGGTGATCGGGTTGACTGTTCCTCCGATCAGGCAGGTCAGGGTGGGGATCATTGGCCTGGGAAACCGGGGTTCAGGAATGACCATGCTGGTTGATGCCTTATGCCCGGACAAGGCAAAAATTATTGCCATCTGTGATATCCAGGAGCGGTATGCCAACCGGACCTTTGAAGCCCTAAAGAAGCGCGGTCAGAATCCGATGGTCTATAAAGGGACGGCTGATGCCTGGAAGGACCTGGTTGCCCGGGATGATTTGGACCTGGTATTGATTTTTACCCATTGGGATATGCATGTTCCAATGGCTGTTGAAGCGATGAGAAAGGGAAAACATGTAGCGGTGGAGGTTCCTGCGGCAACCACCCTTGATGAGTGCTGGCAGATGGTCAATACCGCAGAAGAAACTCAGCGGAATTGCATGATGCTCGAGAACTGCTGCTATGGTGAAGAAGAACTCTGGATATTGAATATGGCCAGGCAGGGAGTATTCGGTACCCTGACATATGGTGAGGCAGCCTATATTCATAACCTCAGATCGATGCTGTTTGATGATTCCTACTATAAAATGTGGAGAATCCGTCATAATCTGGCCCACGACGCAAATATATACCCAACCCATGGTTTAGGCCCGGTTACGCAATATATGAATATCGACCGTGGCGACCGGATGGAATTCCTCGTTTCGCAAAGCTCACTCCAGGCTTCCTATACCGAGTATTCGAAAACGGTGAGTCCGGATAATGAATTTTATAACCGGACGGATTTCAAGCATGGCGACATGAATACCTGTCTCATTAAGACGGCAAAGGGACGCATGATTCAATTGTACCATGATATTGTCACTCCAAGACCCTATTCACGGAAAAATTGTTTGGCCGGTACCAAGGCTTACCACGAAGGATATCCAAGCCGGCTTTGCATTGGTGAAAAAGGACATGATTGGCTGAAGGATGAGGACTATCAGAAATATAAGGTTGATTACAATCATCCCATATGGACAAAACTGAAAGCTGAAATCACCAAATACGGCGGTCATGGCGGAATGGACTTCGTTGAGATTTACCGTATGATCGACAACCTGAACCGTGGAGTTCAACTGGATATGGATGTATATGATGCAGCATCCTGGAGCGTGGTTACCCCGATTTCGGAAATCTCCGTAGAATTGGGTTCCGTTCCGGTTAAATTCCCTGATTTCACCCGCGGACGGTGGAAGGAAGAGCGGGAACTTCAAATTTTAATTAGCTAGCTGAAAAGGCAAAGGGCAGAAGGCAAAGGGCAGAAAACAGAAGGCAAAAATTAGTCTTAAGATCTTAAGACATTAATATGAAGGTTGGTCCCCGCGCGGGAATTTAATTAAAGGTAGGGGTAGCGGTCCTCGCTTGCGCGGGGATGACACTTCTCTGAGGATTAAATTAAATCTTAAGATCTTAAGACTAATTTTTGCCTTCTGCCTTGTTAAAGGTTTTTAATCTCCCCGATCAGCTTCTGTATGCTGTCCTTGGCATTTCCAAAGAGCATGCGCGTGTTGTTGTTGTAAAAGAGGAAATTTTCGATCGCAGCATAGCCTTTGCCCATTCCGCGTTTCATGACAATGACACTTTTTGCCTCCCATACCCTCACCACAGGCATGCCGTAAATCGGACTGGAAGGATCATCCACCGCAGCCGGATTGACCACGTCATTGGCACCGATGACAACCACGACATCTACATTCTTCATATCCTCATTGATTTCGTCGCTCTCATGCAACTTATCATAGGAGACATCGGCTTCTGCAAGCAGTACATTCATGTGGCCCGGCATCCTGCCAGCCACGGGATGAATGGCATAGCGAACATCAACGCCTTTTTCATCCAGCAGTTTTTCCATTTCATGGCAGATATGCTGGGCCTGTGCGACTGCCAGACCATATCCCGGAACAATGACCACTTTCTGGCTGTAACTTAAAAGGACGGCAGCATCGCTGACGCTGATCTCCTTGATTGATCCTGCCACTTTATCCAAACCGGCTCCGCCTCCTCCGAATGCCCCGATGATCACATTCAGCAGGGAACGGTTCATAGCCTTGCACATCAGAACAGTCAGAATGGTCCCGGCTGAGCCTACCAGGATCCCTCCGGTCAGCATCACCTGGTTATTATATAGAAATCCGCCCATGGCCGCTGCTACGCCGGTGAAAGAGTTCAACAGTGAAATGACAACCGGCATATCGGCCCCGCCGATCGGGATCACAAAGGTTATACCATATAATAATGACATACCAAGAAGAACATACGCCATCCAGCTGATCTCTTTCGGATCGACCTGACCCTGAGCCAGGATAAAGGCGACGAAAACCAAAATTCCGGCCAGGAACAGGAGGTTAATCACCCGCATGAACTTGAGTTTGGGATCACCGATCTTTTCCGCCAGTTTCCCAAAGGCAATCATACTTCCGGCAAAGGAGACACTTCCAATAACCAATCCGATAAGTATGGCCAGGGCATGACCGTTCATCATGCCGCTTTTGGCAATCAGATCGGGATTTATCCGTGGAAATTCCATCAGCGAAATCAATGCGGCAGCTGCGCCCCCCATTCCATTAAAAAAGGAAACGAGCTGAGGCATGGCGGTCATTTTCACTTTCACCGCAATGGTCCAGCCGATCGCTGTTCCGATGGCTATAGCTAATAATATCAGTCCGATATGACCGATGGGCTCACCCTCCTTCTTATGAAACAGCAGTGTGCAAACAATAGCTAAACCCATGCCGATGGCGGCCAGAAAATTGCCTTTCCTTGCCGTCTCCGGGTGGCTGAGCATTTTTAATCCGAAGATAAACAGTACCGATGCAATCAGATAACTGATTTCGAGAACCGAATCTCCGACGGGTATATTATTTAATAGCTCCATGGGTTATTTTTTTTTCTTCTTGAACATTTCCAGCATCCTGTCGGTAACCACAAAACCGCCAACCACGTTAAGGGTCCCGAGAATCACTGCCAGGAATCCCAAAATAAGGGAAGCGGTAGTGTCGGCATGACCCATCACAATGATGGCCCCGATAATGACCACTCCATGGATGGCATTGGCGCCTGACATCAGCGGGGTATGAAGGATTGCAGGTACATGCGATATCACTTCGATACCCAGAAGTATGGACAGGGCAATGACAAATATGGCTTCTTTATGCACATAAATAAAACTAAGAATGTCTTGCATGGCAGGTATAAATTAGGAATATAAACTTTTAACTCTTGGATTTACGATTTCCCCGTCGCGCGTTACGCAGGTTCCCGCTACCAGGTCATCTTCAAAATCCAGGTTCAGGGATCCGTCCTTTGAAATGAGGAGACTCATGAAATTAAGCGCATTTTTCCCAAACATCTTACTGGCATCCTTGGGGAGGGTGGAGGGGTAGTACGATTGTCCGATTATCCTGACCCTGTTATGCTCGAAAGTTTCACCATTGACAGTCAATTCGCAATTACCGCCGGTCGATGCTGCCAGGTCCACAATGACAGACCCTGCTTTCATGCCTTCAACGGTTTCTTTCATCAGAAGTTTGGGTGCCATTTTTCCAGGGATCTGTGCCGTGGTAATAATCACATCGCTTTTAATTGCATGGTCATGAACAGCTTGCCTTTGCCTGGCCTTGTATTCTTCCGTCTGCTCTACGGCATATCCGCCGGCTGATTTATCATCCAGGGCGCCTTCCACTTCGATGAATTTTGCACCCAGGCTTTCCACTTCTTCCTTTACGGCAGTCCGCACATCAAATGCTTCTACCCGGGCACCCAGTTTGCGTGAGGTAGCTATGGCCTGCAAACCGGCAACGCCGGCTCCGATAATCATGACTTTGGCCGGCGTAATGGTGCCGGCAGCCGTCATAAACATCGGGAAAAATGTCGGAAGGTGCATCGCCGCATCAAGCACAGCACGGTATCCGGCAGCTGTTGCCTGAGAGGATAAGATGTCCATGGCCTGTGCACGGCTGGTCCTTGGTATGATATCAAGGCTAAAGGTGGTAAGTTTATGGGTAATCAACTGTTGAACCATCTCTTTGTCGGACAGCGGATTGAGTACACCAATCCAAACCTGGTCTCCACGTATCTGTTTCATCCAGCCGGTTTCAGGAGGTGAGATACGCAACAGCAAATCAGCTCCATCCAGAATCTTTTCTGCGGTTGTGATAAGTGCTCCCGCATTTACATACATTTCATCTGAAGAGTAGGCTCGGGCTCCGGCTCCGGATTCTACCCAGACCTCCACTTTCTTTTTTATCAGCTCAACAACTGTTTCAGGTAAAAGAATAACCCGGTTCTCTCCAATTTTTTCCTTGAGAATACCTGCAATCATGGTGGTAAAATTTGTTGATCGAACAATTCAACGTTCAATTTGTTAAAACTACGAATATTTTAAAAAGAGTTTTTATCTTTGCCCCTTGAAAATAAGCATTATGAACTCAAAGGTTTCAGCATATCAGAATTCTTCCACCCTCCGGATGATGGATATGTTAATGCTTTTGGGGTAAGCCTGAACCAGCTTGCCCCTGAACTCCCGACCAGAGTTATTGGCCAATCTCTCTCAATTCTATCTTTTTCTTAACTTCTCTTTACGATTCTTTACTATTTCATAACGCGTTTTGCAACGCGTAAAAATCGCTAAATCTTAACATCATGTCATATAAATTCGAAACATCGCAAATCCATGCCGGTCACCAGCCCGATTCAGATACACTCAGCCGGGCAGTCCCGATTTATCAGACTACTTCCTATGTCTTCAAGGATGCTGATCATGCGGCAGCCCTTTTTGACCTTCGGGAGGCCGGACATATTTATACACGAATCTCCAATCCAACAGTCGAGGTTTTCGAAAAAAGGATTGCCGTACTTGAAGGCGGAACCGGTGCCCTGGCAGTTGCTTCCGGTCATGCCGCACAGTTCATCGCCCTGAACAACATCCTGAAACCGGGAGATAACCTCATCTCTTCACCATTCTTATATGGCGGGACATTAAACCAGTTCCGCTATAGTTTTAGGAATCTGGGTGTTGAAGTCAGGTTTGCCGTATCAGACAAACCTGAGGATTTTGCCGGGCTGATTGATGCCAACACACGCGGAATTTATGTTGAAACCATCAGTAATCCGGGTTTCTCCATTCCGGATTTTGAGGCCTTTGCCCGACTGGCCGGGAAGCACGGGATCCCCTTCATTGTCGATAATACATTTGCCGGCGGAGGTTATCTTTGCCGTCCCATCGATTACGGAGCCAATATTGTGGTCGAATCGGCAACCAAATGGATCGGTGGTCATGGAACCACTATTGCAGGTGTCATTGTCGATGGCGGGAATTTCCCCTGGGACAACGGCCTGTTTCCCCAATTAACCGATCCTTCCCCTGAATATCATGGGTTTAAATGGTTTGAACAATTTGGAAATCAATCCTATATCGTTCGTGCAAGAACCATCGGCCTCAGGGATTTCGGTCCATCGCTTAGTCCCTTCGATGCTTTTCTGCTCCTTCAGGGCCTCGAAACCCTTTCGCTCCGGCTCGACCGGCAATGTGCGAATACCCTGGCCCTTGCTGAGTACCTTCAAAAGCATCCTAAAGTTGAGAAGGTGGGTTACCCGGGTTTGAAAAATGATCCTAACCACAGGCTTGCTCTTAAATATCTAAAAAATGGATTTGGCGGAGTATTATCTTTTATTCTTAAAGGCGATAAGCAGGTGAACCGTCATCTGGTTGAGAAATTCTCATTTGTCAGTCATTTGGCGAATGTTGGCGATACGCGTACCTTGATCATACAACCGGCTGCAACCACGCATCAGCAATTGAGTGAGGCTGAGCAGCTGGCTGCAGGTGTTCATCCCAATCTCTTCAGGGTTTCAGTCGGTCTTGAACACATCGACGATATTATCGCAGATTTCGAACAGGCAATTGCTCGGTTATGACACAGTTGGAACCGCATATCTTCGAATTTAAGAAGCCGCTCCGGTTGGAAAGCGGAGCTATCTTGCCAAGATGGCAGGTTGCTTTTCATACGTTCGGGAAGCTGAATGAGTCGCTCGATAATGTGATTTGGGTTTGCCACGCTTTGACTGCCAATTCTGATGTCTATGACTGGTGGCCCGGGATGGTCGGTCCGGGTTGTCTGATGGACACTGATAAATATTTCATCATTTGCGCCAATATTCCCGGATCCTGTTATGGAACAACAGGTCCGCTGTCTATTAATCGCGATACCGGCCAGCCCTATCTGAAAGATTTTCCTTTAATTACTGTCAGGGATATCGTTAAAGTACTGATGGAATTAAGGAAGTTCCTTGGGATCAGGAAAATACATCTGGGCATCGGCGGATCTCTGGGTGGGCAGCAAATTCTGGAATGGGCCATCGAAGAGCCTGAATTGTTCCGGTTTATCGCTCCGGTGGCTACCAACGCAAAGGCCTCAGCCTGGGGTATTGCTTTTAACGAAGCCCAACGTATGGCTTTGCTGGCAGATGATTCTTTTGCGGCTGGCCAACCGGATGGAGGTTCAAACGGTATCAGAGCTGCACGTGCCATTGCATTGCTGAGCTACAGGAATCGGAATACCTATCAGAATACTCAAACAGATCCCGACGAAAACAAGCTGGATAATTTCAAGGCGTCTTCCTACCAGCAATACCAGGGCCATAAGCTCGACCGGAGATTTAATGCATATTCCTATCAAACGGTTTCAAAGACTTTGGATTCACATAATGTCGGACGAAACCGGGGTGGCCTTGAAGCAGCTCTGTCGCAAATACAGGCCAAAACTATTGCGGTGGGTATATCCAGTGACCTTTTGTTCCCGCCTGAGGAGCAGCAGTTGATTGCTGAATGGGTACCTGATGCAACCTATTTTGAAATCGACTCTTTTTACGGCCATGATGGTTTCCTGATCGAAGTGGAAGCCTTGACCAGTATATTAAAACCTATCATAAATGCTTGATTACATGGAAATTGAAAAGAAAAATAAACTCGTTATCGGATTATTCGGATTTGGGGTAGTCGGCGAGGGACTCTATAAGGTTTTGCAGGATGTGCAAACCGCCGATGCTACCATTAAAACCATCTGTGTTAAACAGAAGGAAAAGCCCCGATCAATCGACAGCAGATTGTTTACCTATAATCCGGAAGATCTTTTAACCGATCCTGAGATTAATCTTATTGTAGAATTGATCGATGATGCAGAAGCAGCTTATGAAATAGTGAAGACCGCCTTGCTGAAAGGTAAATCCGTTGTTTCGGGTAATAAGAACATGCTTGCACATCACCTGAAAGAACTCATTGAAATTCAAAGGGGAAACAACGTAGCCCTTTTGTATGATGCTTCAGCCTGCGGGAGTATACCGGTGATCCGTAATCTGGAAGAATATTATGATAATGACTTGCTGCAATCAATCACCGGTATCCTGAACGGTTCGTCCAATTTTATCCTGACCCGGATTTTCCAGGAGGGCTGGACCTATGACGAAGCTCTCAAGCATGCCCAGAAGCTTGGTTTTGCCGAAAGTAATCCGAGTTTCGACGTTGATGGTTTCGACAGTATGTTTAAACTGATCATTCTGGCTTTGCATGGTTTTGGAACCCTGGTGGATCCTGAAGAGGTATTCCACTATGGGATCAGCAATATCTCCGACCACGACATACTCTATGCCCGCGAGAAGAGCAAGAAAATTAAGCTGGTAGCGCAGGTTTGCAAGGTTAACGGTAAAAAATTCAGTATGTTCGTGTTACCAAAATTGGTAAGCACTGATGAGTATATTTTCAATGTTGAGGAGGAATATAACGGGGTGATTATCGAAGGCCAGTTTTACGACAAACAATTTATGTTCGGAAAAGGGGCCGGGGCCTTTCCCACCGGATCAGCAGTGCTTTCCGACATAACCGCCCGAAAGCATAATTACCGGTACGAGTATAAGAAGCTGAATTTCTTTGCTCCGCCCACGTATACCAGGGAAATTGCCCTGGAAGTTTATGTAAGATACCATGACCTTGTCGATCTCAGCCATTTTGATTTTGAATCCATCTCGGAAAAATACACTGGTCCTGACTACAATTATGTGATAGGCAGGTTAAAACTTGATAACTTGCACAAGATGAAGAACCTCATCCGGAAATTGAATGTGTTTATTGCCTGGACCGGAAAAATTTATTGACATGATTAAAAGCCCTTCATATAGCCGCTTGGCCAATGCTTTAGCATCCGAAATCCTTGTGCTTGACGGTGCCATGGGTACCATGATCCAAAAACTCGGACTGACAGAAGCCGATTATCACTCCAGGGAACTGGAGCATCATCCCGTTCTTTTAAAAGGGAACCATGATTTGCTCAACCTTTCAAAACCTGATGCCATATTTAATATTCACCGGCAATATATTGAAGCAGGTGCGCGGGTCATTGAGACGAATACCTTTAATGCCAATGAGATATCGCAATCTGATTATCAAACGGAACATCTGGTTTATCAGATAAATCTTGAGGCTGCCAAAATTGCCCGTCGTGCTGCCGGGAATGAGATATTTGTGTTGGGGGCTATGGGACCTACCAATAGAACGGCATCCATGTCTCCCCGGGTCGATGATCCGGGTTACCGGAATGTCACTTTTGATCAGCTGGCCGAGGCTTACCGGAAGCAGGCCGCGGCTTTGCTTGATGGAGGGGTTGATGGTCTTTTGATTGAAACGATCTTTGACACACTGAATGCCAAAGCAGCCATTTTCGGACTGCAGGAAGAATTCATCGCGCGTGGTCAGGAGTGGCCCGTGGCCATCTCGGTCACGGTAACCGATGCAAGCGGTCGTACCCTTTCGGGCCAGACGGTGGAAGCTTTTTTCTATTCGATAGTCCACGCCAGTCCGCTGCTGATCGGTATCAACTGTGCGTTGGGTGCCCAAGAGCTTTTGCCCTATCTCCGGGAATTGAAGCGTCTTTCGTCTGCCAGGGGTTTAGAACCCTCCCGTCGGATATTCACTTCTGCACACCCCAATGCCGGTCTGCCCGATGAACTGGGTGGATATACCCAATCAGCTCTTGAAATGGCCCGATGGATTCAGATTTTCATCGAGGAAGGCCTGGTTAACCTGGTTGGTGGTTGTTGTGGAACGACGCCCGAACATATTCGTGAAATCTCCCGTTTGGTGGCCCGTAGGGGAGGACCCGCGGGTCCTCCCTCTTCTCTACCCGCGGGCAAAGAGGGAGGACCCGCGGGTCCTCCCCTACGGACGGTATTTGCCGGTCTGGAACCGTTGATTATACGCCCGGAGTCAAACTTTATAAATATCGGCGAACGGACCAATGTCGCCGGTTCAAAACAATTTGCCCGGCTGATCCGTGAGGGAAAATTTGAAGAGGCCTTAAGTGTGGCCAGGGAGCAGATCGAAGGCGGTGCCATGATGATTGACGTCTGCATGGATGATCCCTTATTGGATGCTCCGGAAGTAATGGGCCGTTTTTTACGCATGGTTGCAACCGACCCGGACATCGCCCGCGTGCCGGTCATGATAGATTCTTCCAGATTTTCAGCTATCCAGGAAGGATTGAAAAATACCCAGGGCAAATCCGTGGTTAATTCCATAAGCCTGAAGGCCGGGGATTCGGTTTTTCTGGAACAGGCAAGATATATCCGGCGTTTCGGCGCAGCAGTCATAGTTATGCTCTTTGATGAACTTGGCCAGGCTGATACTTACGAGCGTAAAATCTCCATTGCCCGGCGCTCTTATGATCTGCTTATTAATGAAGCCCGATTTCCTCCGGAGGACATTATCATTGATCCTAACGTCCTTGCACTTGCAACTGGCATGGAAGAACACAGCCGCTACGGCCTGAACTACATCGAGGCTACCCGCTGGATCAAACAGAACCTGCCGGGTGTCAAGGTATCCGGCGGCGTAAGTAATCTTTCCTTTGCATTCCGGGGACGCGAAAATATCCGCCAGGCCATGCATGCTGTGTTCCTGTATCATGCCATCCGGGCGGGAATGGATGTAGGGATCGTCAATCCAAGCATGTTACAGGTATATGATGAGGTCGATCCTGCATTACTCAAGCTGGCCGAAGATGTAGTGCTGAACCGTAGAAAGGATGCCACCGACCGGCTGCTGGCCTATGCTGAAAAAACAGGTGAGATTGATAAAAAAAGTGTCGGCCATGTTGAGGATTGGAGAAGCCTTGCAGTAAAGGACCGGCTGATTCATTCGATGGTCGCCGGTATTGCCGATTATATTGAGGCGGATGTTGAGGAGGCACGCCATCTTTTCCCCTACGCGCTTGATGTTATAGAACAACCGCTGATGGAAGGTATGGGTGTGGTTGGCGACCGGTTTGGCTCCGGGAAGATGTTCCTTCCCCAAGTAATTAAAAGCGCCCGGGTGATGAAAAAGGCTGTTGCCTACCTGA